>OKSF01000161.1_pt1 | contig 61744 bp, 61 predicted proteins | sample 1606061 | NCBI WGS metagenome assembly OKSF01 (sample SAMEA3541567, study PRJEB24748) | human gut metagenome | biome: human gut; feature: human-associated habitat; material: faeces | place: China | collected 2012
AAGCAATACGTTCCTTCATAGCCTAACTGTTGCACTTAATTTGACAATTCAGGAAATTTAAACTTTTTCTTAAATCTTCAGTTATTTGTTTCAAATTGCGAATGCGTTTTCTTTACTGTTGTCTCTTGCAATCCCGATAAGCAAAAAATAATGGAATAAAGATAACTATTGCCACAAAAATCAAAGCAAAGATCATTAAGCGCCATACATTCTGTGGTTTAGTCCACATTTTACTCTTTGCCGTCGCCAACAAAAATGCCGCAAATAAAGCAATAACAATTACTTCAACCAGGCAAAAAATTAAATGAGTATTTTGCCAGAGATATAAGTAGGTTGTTGCCGGAAATAAACAAAACCACCCTGAAAAGCGTAAAAGAAAGATTTCTTTTTTACGATAATCTACTTTCATTATAGTTTCCTTTCCTCATTAACTGCCAAATAACGCATTAATATTCACCGACAAAATCCGGTCCATAACTACAATTTCTGGTCTGGCGTAGATCTTAGAGCCTGATTCAAACACACATAGTAGTTGTCCCTTATAAGCGGTAATTTGCTCTAAATATGGCGGCATGGTAATTACCAGTTCTGCATTCTTTTCGTCTAAAGCATTTAAAGCTGAAGTTGGAAAAACGTAGAGCTTGGAATCACCACTACCATAAGATTGGCTCAAAAAAATTTTATTTTGATAAATTGCAATTCCTTGAATTTGCTTATCCATTGAAGTTTCGCCAGTTGGATCGGACCATTGCAGCGTTCCGGTAACAGATTTAACTTCATTATTAGTAATTGAGCCACGATTTTTACCACTACGCGCTATAGTGTAAGCCGCAACTTTTCCTCGACCATACATGTTAAAAAAGCCAACAAACAATTGACCATCATAATATGTAACGGTCGATGCTTTTTCAACTGCAGGAATGGCAATTTGATATTTATACTTAATTGGTATTTGGCTGCCCTCTTTATAGGCCCTTAATTCTGCCATTGAAAATGCTGCTAGCGCTGAAGATTTGCCCATTGAGCCAGTTATCCAGATGTTTTTGGCTACTGGATCATAAGCAATCCCACCTAGGTGTGGCCGACCAGGTATTTGAATCGTTTTAAGATATTTGCCTGTCTTCTTATCTAAGACATAAACAACCGAAGCATGCTCATGTTCACCATCATAAGCAGTTAGCAAAATATACTTACCTGCAACCGTAATCCCCTGTGGTGTCATTGCAGTTGCTGTATTGACCTTTTTAGTTTTAAAATCATAACTTTTAGTAGCAACTAATCCCGGCAAAACAAAGTCTTTTCCATCCCACGTCCGCGGTGGTACATAATTGGCAACTTTATTAATAAAAGGATATTTTTCACGCAATGCTTTTTGGTAATTGGCAAAATTATGCCAAGCAGGACTAGTGCTTGTCCCATCCTTAGCAATTTTTTCTTTTGACCGTTGACGGATCATCTCCTGCTTCTGCCACCATTGGTAACCGAAATAGCCTCCTGCACCAATCCCTGCAAGCAAAAGCAGTACTAGCAGGAAGCGCAAAATTCTTTTACCAATTTTTTTCAAAAAATTACTCCCTTCTGTTTAGGAATTGTCCCTATTATGCAATTCATTATAACGAAAAAACAATTACTTTTTGTTTTTAACTCCTTGCTATAAGCTTTATTTACTAAAAAGATAAATTTTTTTGCAAAAAAGTGCTTTCGTCACACTTTTTTCACAAATTAAGGTTATACTAGTAAATGTAGTGAGAAAGAATAATCCTCTACTACAACTCAACTTTTTTGTTTTTCATTCATACTCCTCCAAGTAAATAATGAAAATAAAAAGAATTGACTTACTCCAATTAGTCAATTTCATATCTATCCCTTTCGGCTCACGTGCGTTGCGTGAGCTTTTCTTATACCTTAACTTCTTCTCAAGCAAATCTTTACCTTTTCATAATAAATTGAACACTTTTACTTCACATTTACCCAGTATTATATAAATCGTAGCAAGATGGTAGAAACTTGCTACAATACTCCCACTTTTTTATTTCATTCATTCTTACTCCTCCAAAGTAGATGAAACTAATAAGGTCCGCAAAAACTTGCGGGCCTTTTCCTTTTTCAGCACTTTTTTCTGTATAATTAAGGTAGAAATGAGGTGCCGCTATGTTTTCACCATCAATCAAACATTTAATAGAAGAAAAATCTGGTTCATTTTTAATCCCTGCTAGCCGAATTGCCTTTGTCCAAGCAGACAATCCTCTTTATCATGCCTTTTTGATTTTGACTAAGGTTAAATATTCAAAAATTCCAGTTTTAGATAAAGAAAAACGAGTCGTTGGCCTGCTTAGTTTGGCAATGATTACGGACAAGATGCTGACGACTGATGAGATCTCCACTGCCCCTTTAGATAAATTAAAGGTCGAAGATGTAATGCAAACTAAGTTTGATAAAATAAACTTCGTTGAAACCACCCTAGAAACGCAACTGCATCTGTTAATCAATAATGCTTTCTTGCCCGTTGTTGATGATCGCGGCGTGTTTCAGGGACTACTTACTAGACGCGAATGGATTAAGGCATTTAACTATGTAGTTCACACTTATGACAAACACTACGAAACAAAACGAATAAAATAACCTCCAAGCAGCCTTTAAGGCTGCTTTTTTTAACTCCAACATTTATTGAGCAAAAATGTGTCCAGACCAATAAAGAATGTTAGAATTAAGCGGTAGACAGATATGTTTGTATTTTTGGGAGGGCAATTATGAAAAATTTAAAACGTCAATGGAAGTTTATTGTCGTTTTGATTGCTGGTGCAGTTGGATTAATTAGCCAATTTGCATTGCATTCAAAGAGCCTATTCTCAATCGGGAATCTTCAATTTCCAGTTCATGCCATCATTATTGATATCATTGGTATCTTGATGGCAATTTCTTTACTATTGGAAATTTTCCACGATTGGAAGACAGGCCGTTACGGCGTAGACATCCTGGCTGTTATCGCTGTTGTTTCTACCATATTGATTGGTGATGTATGGGCTGAATGGATGATTTTGGTAATGATGACCGGTGGTGAAACGCTGGAAGATTACGCAACTGGTCAAGCCAACAAGGAATTACGTGCCTTGCTTGATAAAACGCCACGTATCGCCAACAAGTTAGTTGACGGGAAGATCACCGAAGTTAAGGTTGATGACCTGCAGGTCGGTGATACTGTTTTGATCAAGCCAGGTCAACAAGTTCCTGTCGATGGTCAAATCGTTAAGGGCACTTCAAGCTTCGACCAATCTTCATTAACTGGTGAATCAGTTCCTGTAACCAAGAACCCTGGCGACGAATTAATGTCCGGTTCAGTGAACGGTGATGTAGCGGTAGAGATGAAGGTAACTAAGGCTGCTAAGGACTCAGAATATCAGTCTATTGTTGCGTTAGTTAAGTCTTCACAAGCTCAACCTGCTAAGTTCGTTAAGATGGCTGACCGTTACGCCATTCCGTTTACCGTTATATCTTTGATTATTGGTGGTGTCGCTTGGGCTGTGTCTGGGGATGCAACTCGCTTTGCGGAAGTTATGGTTGTTGCTTCTCCATGTCCACTGTTGATCGCTGCTCCTGTTGCTTTGGTATCAGGGATGAGTTCAATGTCAGCTCACCATATTATTGTTAAGTCTGGTCCAACCCTAGAGAAGTTGGCTCGCGCTAAGACCTTTGCTTTTGATAAGACTGGTACTTTGACTGAAAACCAATTGATCGTTGACCAAGTCGTTACTGATGACAAATCATTTGATCAAAAAGAATTGCAAAGCTTAGCTGCCAGTGTTGAACAACAGTCAAGTCACGTTATCGCTAGTTCTCTAGTTAAGGCTACTGACAAGGATTTAATTCATCCCGTAACTAACCTTAAGGAAACTACCGCTCAAGGTGTTGAAGGTGATGTTGATGGCAAACACGTTAAAGTTGGTAAGTTATCCTTTGTTGCGCCAGGTCATGAAAAATTAAACGTCACTTCAACTGCTGTTTACGTTTCAGTTGACGGTAAGTTTGCTGGTTACATCACTTTGAAAGATAAGATGCGTCCAGAGAGTCCTAAGACTATTGAACGTCTTCGTCGTCAAGGTGCAGAAGATATCATGATGCTTACCGGTGACCACAAGCAAGTCGCAGAAAAGGTTGCCAAAGAAGCCGGCATTACTGATGTCCGCTCAGAACTTTTGCCATCACAAAAGATTCAAGCTATTAAAGATGTGCCAAAGCACCTACGTCCTGTCGTTATGACTGGTGATGGTGTTAACGATGCACCTAGTCTGACCGCTGCTGATGTTGGTATTGCTATGGGTGCTAAGGGTGCTACTGCTGCCAGTGAAAGTGCCGATGCTGTTATCATGGTTAACGATATTTCTAAAGTTAACGATGCAGTCGCTATTTCTAAACACACAATGAAGGTTGCTAATATCGATGTTTTAACTGCAATTGGTGTCGTTATTATCATTGAATTGATTGCCTTCACTGGTGTTATCCCAGCCTTCTGGGGCGCTATTTTGCAAGAAGTAGTCGACATGATTACGATCAGCTTAGGTTTACTTGCTAAGACTAAGCCAAGTGATAAGCAATTTGGTTTGGAAGAAAAATAGATTAGATGTGAAGAAGCTCCAGAACCGATTTGGTTCTGGAGCTTTTTTTATGCATTACTTGTATTTCAACAAAATCATAGTATAATCATGATCAACAAATGAGATTATGAATAAATAATTATAAATTATATTGGAAGGATGATTTGATGAACAATACGAAAAAATTTATTCGTTCACGGCGAATTTCTAGCATCCTTCCCTGGCTAGGTATTTTAGGTGTATTAATCCTAGTTTTCTCTCTTATCATGCATGGTTTTTTATTATTTTTTACGGAATTAGGATTTATTGCTAATTTTTATTATTTTATCGATGAATATAATTGGGTAGCAGATCGAATCATGTTTGATCGTGAATTACTAATAACCCATGCTCGAGATAAAATGGTCTATCTTGCCATGACTATTTCTACAGTACTTGCATTAATCAATACAGCTATTTTAGCCTATTTGAGACACCAGAGCTTTATCGCTTTTTGCATCGGCATCTGTTTCATTAGTGGTCTTTATTTTGCTAGTCGTCTTGCAGAAAATATCCTAGTTATTCTGCATATTGCATTTAACAATTGGAAAAGATTTTATATTTTAGTAGCTGCTATAACTATCATCTTGACTAGCTTTAGCATTGTGCTGCTCTGTCTAAACCTATTTGCTTACTTCATACTATTTGCACTTATTTGTACTGGCTACGTATTGACTTATCATATTTTAATTGAACTTTACAATCGAACTAAAGGAAATCTTGGTGGACACAAATACTTCATCGATTTACCCGATAAACGTTTTGATTCTAAATTTAAATATTAGATCTATTTGCATCTAAGTTAAAAAACTATTAAGATTAAACTCAACTAAATAATTTTTAGTGGTTGGGTTTTTATCACAATAAAAACTTTCAAGATTCGCTTCTTTGGGTCAGGAAGCACTTGAAAGTTTTTTGTTTTTTTACAGAAGGGGAAAATATGCATTTTTTAGGACAACTTATCTTAATCCTCTTAACTACAGTTTTGCTGGGGCAATTATTCGCCCGCTTCAATATGCCTGCAGTTATTGTACAACTATTATCAGGAATTTTACTGGGACCAGCTATCTTAAATTGGGTTAAGCCAAATGATATCATCAGTCTATTCTCCGAGTTCGGGGTTATTCTGCTGATGTTCTTAGCTGGGCTTGAGAGCGATCTAGATTTATTAAAAAAATACTTCAAGCTAAGCTTTACTGTCGCCACAGTCGGCGTTATCCTACCCGTTGTTTTCATGGGCTTAGCCAGTTACTTCTTTGGCATGCGCCCTCTTGAAGCACTCTTTATCGGGATTGTCTTTGCAGCAACTAGCGTTTCTATCTCCGTTGTGGTGCTGCAAGAAGCACACCAACTGCACACCCGTGCCGGCACAGCCATTTTAGGTGCTGCCGTAGTTGACGATATCTTAGCCGTGGTTGTTCTGAGTCTATTCACTACATTCAGTCATGAAGGTGGCAAGAGCGGCTTAACTAATAACTTTTTGCTTAATATCTTGATTGAAGTAGTTTACTTCGTAGTTGTTTGGCTGATTTTTAAATTTGTTGCGCCATACTTTATGAAAGCTTCTGAAAAAATCGACGTTGACTATTCCGTCGTTATCGGTTCATTGGTTTTAGCCTTAACCATGGCTTGGGCCGCTGATTTTGTTGGTCTTTCAGCTGTTGTTGGTGCATTTTTCGGTGGTTTAGCAATTCGTCAAACACCACAATACAAAGAAGTTCACTCCTCTGTTTCCGCAATCGGCTACTCTGTCTTCATCCCCGTCTTCTTCGCTGATATCGGTCTTTCAATGACTTTTGCCAGCTTTTTCAAGGATATCTGGTTCATTATCGTTATGACCGTTTTAGCTATTTTATCAAAATTCTGGGCCGGAAAATACTCCAGCGAAATCTTTGGCTTCAATAAGAATGAAGGAAATATCGTCGGTGCTGGAATGGTATCACGTGGTGAAGTTGCACTGATTGTAGCGCAAATCGGAATTAACCACCATCTCTTCCCTGAGGATATTTATTCAAGTCTGATCCTAGTAATTATCGTTACTACAGTTATTTCGCCGTTTATCTTGAATTACTTTATTAAAAAGCAACAGAATTCTACAGAATTTATGTAAGCAAAAAAATCCAGTCAAGGCTGGATTTTTTTATTATCTTTAATTTAATTCGATTACTTGATCATACTTTTTCAAATCTGCTGATTCATAGTGGTGAATTACTTCAATAAAGGTAAGGTTTGAGTTTAACAAGTAATTATGAATTTGATCTGATGTCTTCTTATCAAGGGATGCATTAATTTCATCTAGTAGCAAAATCGATCTATCGGCCAAAATTGCCCGTGCTAGTTCTATTCTAGCTAGCTGTCCCCCAGACAATTGATCCGCATTATCACCCAAGGAATAGTCCCAGCCCTTTTCAGCAATAATTTGATCCAAACCTAATTTTTGGCACACCTCGCTCACCTTTTCCCGGGAAATATTTGCACCTAAAGTTAAATTAAACCACAAGGTATCGGCAAAAATTACTGGGGACTGGCTAGCATAAGCGAATAAATCTGTAAACGAGCCTGGCTTTTGCTTTTTGTCGTTAAGCAATATTTCCTTGGCATGACCATGCTCTCCGGTTAATAGGAATTGTAATAACGTTGATTTACCTACACCAGATGGTCCAATAACTGCAACTTTTTGACCTTTTACAACTGCAAAGTTAATTTGATTAGCTAATTCCTTGCCTTTTCTAGTAAGATCCAGATCTTCTATTTGCAAATTTGCAAAATTATAATTGGTCTCTTTCTTTTCAACCTTGCCCTTGGCAATATATTTTTCTGCCTTAGCGACAATTTTCTTAGTTGTTGATAATTTGTTTCGATCTTCTAAAATAGTCAAAATTGGATTAAGAAATGAATTTGACAGTTGAACGATTGCAAATAAGGCACCTAAAGTAGTTTGACCCTTAACCACCATGTAAATTCCCACTAAGAATGGGGTTAAGAACGTAAATAAACTAGCAATCAAGTTAATCCAAGAATTAGTATCTAGATTGAGTAAGTTCATTTTACGCAAAGCATCTTCTAATTGATTGATCAAAACTTGATTTTTCTTAACCGCATTATCGCGCTTGTTGTATAAATTTAATGTTGTGCTACCAGCCAGAAAGTTTTTAATATGACTAACATATTTATCATTAGCAGTTGTCCAATTTTCTGCTGCAGTTTGAATCTTCTTTTGAAATAAATTAGAAACCAGCATCGGCAAACATGAACCGATTAAAAATAATAATGTAACTAACCAATTAACACATAAAGCATACCCTAGCGCAAAAACAATCATATAGGCCTGCATCATTATTTCAATTTCAGCATCAAAACGATTAGTTTCCAGCAGCTTAAAATCTGTAGTCAAAAAGCCTAAGCTAGCAGTATTTTCTTCGCTAGTCTGACCCAGCATCCCCTTTAAAATACCAGCTCGCAGCGTCGTATTAGTCTCTTGAATAGCACTTGTTTTTAACCGATTGAAAATCAGCGAAGCAATAAAAGTCGCAATAAACGCCCCAATAACAATAACTAGAAATTGTGCTAAATCGCCAAACCTTCTTTGCGTACCAACATTGGTCAATGTCTGTACCATATATGCAAAAATGATTTGTTGTGTACTAGCAATCAAGCCTAAAATAGTTAACATAATGAATTTTGCATGTGAAGAATATTTGTAAATCATTTTTTGTCCTCCTGTATTTTACTTGAGGCTAGTATCGCAGGATAATGACGAAAAATGTTAGAAATTTACAGATCTGCAAATCGAGGTAAAACATTATGTTCAAATATGGTTCAATTTACAAACAATTGCGCAAAGATCAAGAAATCACTCAAACTGAAGCCTGCAAGGGTATTTGTTCAATCTCCAAGTTATCACGCTGGGAAAACAATCAGGTAGAAGTTGAGTTTAGCACCGCCATTGCATTACTCAGGCGCATCAACATTACGCTTGACGAATTCACGCATTACGCTGCAATGAAAACAGAATTTACATTGCCAGACGACATTATAACGGCCATTAAAGACAATGATACAAAGGTACTCGAAAAATTTGTTCAGGAGCAGCTAAATCATTATCACGCCACCAAAAATATTCTCGAACTCAAAAACATCATTCTTGTCTGCAATCAATTATTTCTCATGACTGGTAAAAACTATCTAACACCTGCAGACATTAATCGAATCGGTTCATACCTGCTTCACAACACCGTTTGGTCTAAATACAATATCTTGCTTTTTGCTAACTCACCGTTTTTGCTAAATTCTAAAATCGGCTATCAAATTGCTCTGCGAATTATTCACAATTTTCACCCTACAGAAAGTTTAAACGAAAATACTACTATTTTCATGGGCGGTTTATCTGATACAGTTATTGCCTTAGTTTTCAAAAAGAAGCTAGATTACGCTCAAAAAATTCTTAATGAATTAAAAAAGATAGAACTTCCCTTCTATCTCATGTTCTTTAGTTTAACATTGACCCTTTTACAAAAAATTATCGACTACTGCCACACTCTCAACGCACAGCCTGTATTGGCAATGATTGATACCATAGTTCAGCTGAATTGCATGGAAGTTGCTCAAAAATGGCTTGAGATTTTTAAAGACGTACAACAAATCTGGCCAGAAAAAGAAAATTAAAAGCCGTAAAAGTAATTTACTTTCACGGCTTTTGACATGGTATTCATTATGCAAGCTTACAAATTTTTAGCTTTTAATTAATCCTTTACAACGTCTTTGATGTTCAGCCATTGACTCTTGTTGATCTTGACGATCTTCTTGCCAGCAGCTTTCTTAACATCCTTAGCGGTGTAAGTTGAACCCATTGAAACCTTTTGGCTAGTCTTGTGACCTTGTGCGTCCAAAACATTAACTTTTTGGTTCTTAGTGTCCTTTACAGTAACAAAGATCTTGTCACCCTTTTTAATTGCAGGATCAGTTGGCATAGTTTCGGCAACACCTAACTTTGGAGCAGTAAAACTAGCTGCTTGACTAACTGAAGCACCAACACCCATTAAACTCATTGAAGCAACTGCGATTGAAACAACTTTAACTAAATTCTTTGAAACTAACATAATGAATACCTCTAATTTCTATATCACTTAACTTGTTGGAACTTTTTGTTCCCTCATTCCTCACATCTTTATTATATAACATATGTTATTAATTGCAAGGGGTTTATCGAAATTTTTTAAAAATAATTCAGTCGTCTAAAAGTGTTGCTATAATAACGATTGCGGAGATTTTTTGTCCAAAAGCATTAAAAAAGTGTCTGAGAAACCGTTCTTTCCCAAACACTTTTTTAAGCAGCTGCTACTTCGTTTGAATTTTGAGTCACTTTTCTAGTTTTTAAACTGACAAAAATCGCTACAATTAGTGTTATTACCTGGATTACTAATAATGTAACCAAAGCAACAGTAACATTGAATGAACCAGAAATTGTGGTTAATACTGTTGTCATAATTGGAGCAACAGCCATTAAGATTGTATTTAATAAGCCAACAGTTGAAGCCAAGATTTTATGATCAACTGATGTTACTAGCCATTGCTCCATTTTAATTGAAGCAACTCCTGCAATAGCTGCCAAGAAAAACATTGTTATCATAATTACGTAAGTATTTCCTAGGAAAATGCTTGTTGTAGTAACAATACTTAAACTGGCAGAAATAATTACTAAACTAAAAACTGTTAATTTTTTGAATAATTGTGGTCCAAACATTGAAACCAATGCAAAGCCTGCGCCAGTAACCACACCAAACAAAGCAATAGTAAAGCTATAAGTGCCGATTAGCATAGTTGAACGATGAGCTGCAAGTACAATTGTTGTCAATGGAGTAATTGTATCTAAAGCTCCATTTAATAATGCGATTACTAATACCACAGTCAATAATCCTGATTGTTTCTTCACTTGGGTCAATGAAGTTTTCATTGTTTGGAAAAAGTTTTGATCATTAACTTCCTTTTTTTCAAGTGGCTTCTGATCCTTCTGATGTTTTAAGCCAACACTGGCAAATAACAAACCTGCTAACAAGAAAGTACCTGCATTAACAAAGGCTAAATTTGAGTATGACATTACTAGCAAAAGTGCTGAACCAATGAATTGAGCACCCATACTAATAATTTGATTTACGCCGCCATTAAAGCCTACTGCATTCCCGTATTCTTTTTTACCAACAATATCAACAATTAATGGTGCAACCAAGCCACCTGAATATGAACCAATAGTATCTGATAAGAAATTCACAACAACGATGATTAAAACCAAATTCCACTGTGACGTTTTAGTGATAAACAATAATCCTACTAAACCATATAAGATAAATCGGACAAATGCTGCTAAAAAGATATTGCGAAACTTTTTCTTAGTCTTATCAGCAAGGTAACCACCAAAGATCTCGAATAATTTTGGAACTGATTCAGAAATTGCAATTAATGAAAGTGCTAATGAGTAGTTTTGTAATTTGCTAGCATAAGTCATGAAAGCCAAGTAGAAAAGAATATCGCCTGCGCCTGAAAGAAAACTAGCTACTGAAAATCTTCTAAAGTCTGCGTTTTTAAGAAATACATTCATAAATCTTACCCCTTTTTCTTTGTTTCGTTTGTTGTTGAAATTATAATAAAGTGAAAAAGAAATTGATTTTAAAAATGGCGTATTCGACATTCGGAGGATAAACCTATGACAATTGGTGAATTACTCAAAGAAAAAAGACTAGCAGAAAACAAAACTCAAAAAGCATGGGTTGGTCATATTATCAGTACTTCTTATTATGCTAAAGTTGAAAAGAATATTCATAGAATTACAGCAGAGGATTTATTAGCCATTCTTAAACATAATGATCTTTCAATTACTGACTTTTTCGAAGAATTAGCAGACAAAAAGGATGAACTAAAAGCACAAGTAAACTCGCTAAATAAAACAGTAATTGATGCTGTTTATCATTCTGATGTTTCCAAAGTTAATGAAGTCATTCAAATTATTAAAAAAATGGATCTACCGACTAAGCAAAAACAAGAACTTATCTTAATCAATAAGGGGTTTATCGAAACTATCAAAAATGATCTAAGTGACAATTATCAGCCAGATAAAAACATCGTTCAACAACTAAAAGACAAAATTTTTAGTATTCCTAATTTTAACAGATTCAAACTTGAACTCTATACTAATTTCATGCAATTTTATGATTATACAACTAATATTATGATCACCAAACAAGTGATCCATAAAATAGATCAGTTTAAGAGCGATAAAGAGTTATTAGCAATCGCTGGTATTCTATTCAATCTCCTTTCACAATTAGTCGAAGAACATCATTATCAAGAAACTGCACCATTTATAGCAGCTAGTGAGCATTTACCCTTTTTACCAGACTTATACTTTCCTCAAACCGGAATCTCATTGCTAAAATACCTTATTAGTTATCATTTTAATAAAAAACCAGCAGACTTAGCTAAAGCTGAGATGATTGCACAAACTTATCAAATTACTGGTCTAGAAGACTTTGGTAAAGGTGCACAAGAAATTATTAATGAAGTTAAAGAGGACTAGCTTTAAGCTAATCCTCTTGTTTCAATCTCTAAATAAAACCTAACGCGTTATAGCACATGTGCACCAAAATTGAATAGCGCAAATCTTTGGTTGACATATAGACCCAAGCTAAAACCATGCCTAAGACCCAATATACTAAGATATACTTACTTAATGCCGGATCATGCATATAGCCAAATAAAAATCCGCTTGCAACAATACCTAGCCACTTATTTCTAGTATTTTTCTTAGTGAAAAAGATATTGAAAAACATCCCTCTAAAGATATGTTCCTCACAAAATGGCGCGATGAAAACTACTAGGATCCTAAATAAACCTGCATTGTATTCCGCTATTTTATTCAAGCTTTCCTGGTTCTTTGAAACGCCGCCACCAACTAGATTAAGCATCACAATCGAACCTACTACAATCAGTACAAAACCGATCATCGCTATTCCGATTCTGCGCCAGTCCCAGTGTGGTGTTTCATCAAAGCCCCAATCATTTTCTTCTTTTAATTGCCTGCGATAAATATAGGAAATTGCAAACAAAACTATTACCGTAGCAAGCGCCGTAACGAAGACGCGATATTGCCCCAAATCAAATCGCTGAGGTCTAAAGTAAAGTACTTCTAATTCAGAATACATTACCAAAGCCAACACAGCCCCTGCAATATTTCCCAGGTAATGTCCAAATCTCTTCATTTTTCATTCACACCTTGATTCTTTCAACTAGTAATCATTGTTTCTATTATAATGTAAATAAGAAAAAATACCTAAGGAGGAGTATCTATCTATGCTTAATCAGATCATCGCTTTTTTGGGGAGACGCGGTGAGTTCTTCTACATTTCAGTCTTTATGTTACTGATATTTTTTGCCTTTTTAATCTCTTGGCTTATCGAACCAAGACGTTTGATTAATGGCGTTTTGTTTACTATCTTTATAGTCTCAATGCTCTCTTGGATCACCGTTATGGTGCACAAAAGTACGAGTCACGGCTTGCAACGTGCCTATGACCTACTAGTTCTAGCTGCATTATTTGGCATTGTCTTATTATTAATTTTCGCCTGGATTTTTCTATTCTGGAATGCCTATTTCGTTTGGAAATATGAAAGCCATACTTTGCCTAACTTGCTTACTTTAATTACCGGATTTTTAGCATTAATTATTAGTATTATCGTGCTCTTAGGACCAGGTAAGTACTTGCCACGTTGGCTTAGTCTCGCATTAGCTTCAATTCCCGCGATTGCAATTTATTTGGGATTGGTGCTTTACAACTTTTTGGTAAACTTACTTCTATATCAAATTTATCCTCGTACCTACCACCAAGACTATTTAATCGTTCTAGGGTCTGGGCTAATCAATGGCGACCAAGTATCAAAACTGCTTGCGGCTAGAATTAATCGGGCAATTCAATACTCTAACCGCCAGTATCAAAAGGGCCGCAAGCGCCCTATCCTGATCATGTCAGGTGGTCAAGGCGCTGACGAAAAAATCTCTGAAGCACTCGCTATGTCTCGTTTTGCACAACGGCGTGGCGTTAGTGTTGACCGTATCTTATTAGAAGATCAATCGAAAAACACATACGAAAACATGCTCTTTTCTAAGCGTATTGCCACAAAAGATTTTGGTAATTCCCACTTCAGGGCACGCTTCTTTAGCAATAATTACCATATTTTTAGAGCTGCTCTCTTGGCTAAGGAAGTTGGTTTAAAAGCCAATGGTGTCGGTGCTTACACCAGATTCTACTACTTGCCTAACGCAATTATCCGCGAATTTGCCGGTGTGTTTGTCATGCATAAACGCCGTCATTTCGTTATCATGGGATTAATCGTTTTATTCTTTATCCTGCAAGCTATCTTAGTCATGACAGGATTAGAAAGATTTACTGTAATTTAGAAAAGAGGGATGCAATGCTTCAACTAAAGCATATTTTTAAGTCATATAAGGTGGGGGACAACATCACCCACGCTTTAGACGACGTTACAATCTCGTTCCGTGACCAGGAATTCGTCGCTATCTTAGGTCCTAGTGGTTCTGGAAAAACTACCATGTTAAACGTAATTGGCGGACTTGACCGTTACGACCAAGGTGACTTGATCATCAACGGCAAATCTACCAAGAATTTTAAAGAGACCGACTGGGATGCTTACCGCAACAATACCGTTGGTTTTGTTTTTCAAAATTATAATCTAATCCCCCACTTGTCGATCATCGCCAATGTGGAACTAGGGATGAATTTGTCTGGTGTGCCTAAAAAACAGCGCCATGAAAAAGCAATTGCGGCGTTAACAGAAGTGGGATTGAAAGACCATCTAAATAAACGTCCTAACCAGTTGTCTGGCGGTCAGATGCAACGAGTAGCGATTGCTCGAGCAATTGCCAACGACCCTGATATTCTACTTTGTGATGAACCAACTGGTGCACTTGATACTGAGACTTCTGTCCAAATTATGAAGTTGATCAAAAAACTATCTAAAGATCGACTCGTTATTATGGTGACCCACAATCCTGAATTAGCTAAAGAATACGCCACAAGAATCGTTAATTTCCAAGACGGTAAGATTCGTCATGATTCTGATCCTTTTAGCCCTAATAAGGAAGAAGACAAATTTAACCTCAAGCGTACCAAGATGTCTTACTGGAACGCCATCAAGTTGAGTTTCACCAATATTATGACAAAAAAAGGTCGAACTCTGCTAACTGCTTTTGCTTCAAGCATCGGGATTATCTCAATTGCCGTAGTTTTAGCTATCTCTAATGGTTTTCAAAAGCAAATCAATACCACAATGAGCAAAGCTTTAGCAAAATATCCGATTTCTATTTCACAGACCGCAACTGACATTACTTCAGCTAATGCACGTAAAGAATCGGATAAAAATGTCAAAAACCGCGGCTATGTAACGGCAGAACAAGACCAAAGCGAACAGGCCCAACACGTTAATAAAATTAGCACAAAGTATGTTAACTACATCAAGAAGATCAATCCTAATTATGCCAATAACGTGTCTTACCAACGCGGCGTAAGCTTGAATTTATTAGCTAAAAACAAGGGAAAAATTGAACGCGTGCAATTTTCAAATACGGATCCTGATCAGACTAATTCTGTTCTAGCTGCTAGATCCCAAGCGATGAGTTCAATGGGACTGGGTTCAAGTGTCTTTCCCACTACTTTAAATAAAGAGAAAGGCTCATTTTTGAAGCAAAACTATCAATTGCTCTCAGGCACTTGGCCTACTAAGGCAACCGACTTGGTTTTAGTTACTGATAATAAAAATACTGTTAACATCAATGCCTTAAAAAATCTTGGTTTCGATTTAAAGAATAAGGAACACGTCAAATTCGGCCAATTAGTAAATAAGCAGTTTCGTGTAGTTGCTAACAATGATTACTATCAGCAATTGCCAACTGGCATGTTTATTCCTAAAAAGGTAAATAACGCCATGTATAACGGTGCTCAAACCAAGCTAAAGATTGCTGGTGTCATTCGTCCTAAAAACGAAGATTCAATGGCCTTGTTATCAACTGGGATTGCTTATAGCAATCAACTTTCACAACGCGTGATTAATGAAAATAAAAACTCTGCAATTGTAAAGGCACAAAAGAAGAGTAACCATAGCGTATTAACTAACCAAAAACTAAATGCCAATGAAAAGAAAGCTACAATGCAGACTCTTGGCGGTACCAGCATCCCTACTGGTATCATGATTTATCCCAACAATTTTGATGATAAAGATAAAGTACTTGATTATCTTGACAAATGGAACAAGGGGAAGAAAAAATCAGACAAGATTCTCTATACTGACATGTCAAACGCTGTTACCACAATGACTGGCGGCCTCTTAAGCGGGATAACGACCATCCTTGTCGCATTTGCTGGTATTTCATTAATCACATCTATGATTATGATTGGTATTTTAACTTATACCTCAGTACTTGAGCGAACTAAAGAAATCGGGGTACTCAAGGCATTAGGTGCCCGTAAAAAAGACATTACTCGTGTCTTTGATGCCGAAACCTTCATCCTAGGTGTTTTCTCTGGTGTATTAGGCATTCTGATTGCTTACCTACTAACATTCCCAATTAACAGTATCATTTACAAGATTACTGATCTGGCAAATGTAGCCCAACTAGATCCTACTGCTGCTATTGTTTTGATCATTATTTCAACTATCCTCACCCTCTTAGGTGGTCATATTCCAGCACGAATGGCTGCAAAGAAAGATGCTGCAATTGCATTGCGGAGTGAATGAATTTAATAAAGAATTTGTTACGTTGTTCACAATAACCTAAATTTTTAGCAAAATATGTGGTATCTTAGCTTTAGCAAAAACAAGTAAGAAAGGAACTTTTTTCACCATGACTGTTAAAAAATTAGAAAATAACAGCGATGTTAATGTAGTGGCAGAAGAAAGCAAAGTTTTAACTGATTTATTGAATGAATCAACTAAGCAAGTAATCGGTCAAGCAGCTTTCGATAAGATCCAAAACTTAATTAAAATCTCTGCCGCCAAAGATTATCAAGAACTTGAAAAGCAAATTGCTAGTCTTAACAATCGCGAAATGATTGTTGTTGCACGTTATTTTGCTACTCTCCCACTCTTGATCAACATTTCAGAGGATGTAGAACTAGCAAGTAAAGTTAATGTGCTTAACAATACTCATCAAGATTATCTAGGTAAATTGAGTGACACAATTGACATTGTAGCCCAAAAGAAAAATGCCGAAGAAATCCTTGAACATGTAAATGTAGTACCCGTTTTAACTGCCCATCCTACTCAGGTACAAAGAAAAACCATTTTGGAATTAACCGATCAAATTCATCAACTTTTGCGCAATTATCGTGATGTGAAGAATGGCACAATTGATCGCGATGAATGGACTGAACAAATGCGGGCTTGCATTGAAATTTTGATGCAAACTGACATTATTCGTGGTCACAAATTAAAGGTAGCTAATGAAATTACCAATGTTTTGGCTTACTACCCTAAGGCTTTAATCCCTGCAATCACCAAATTTACTAGTCGTTACAAGGAATTAGCTAAAAAACACGGGCTAAACGCTAGTCATGCTACGCCAATTACCATGGGAATGTGGATCGGCGGCGACCGTGACGGTAACCCTTATGTAACGGCTGATACGCTAGAACTAAGCGCTACTTTGCAAAGCCAAGTAATCTTTGAATATTACATTAAGCAAATCAATAAGCTTTATAGAGCCATTTCCATGTCTACTTCTTATATGGAGCCATCTGACGATGTAATGCACCTATCTGAGCTTTCTAATGATGATTCACCATTCAGAACTAACGAGCCATATAGACGGGCATTCTACTATATTCAAAGCCGTTTAGTGCACACTGAACAAAAATTACTGAATATTACTAACAAGAACACTTTCTTAAAGAAACGTGACCTCCAAAATCTTGATAAAATCCCTTGTTATCAAAATGCTCAAGAATTTAAAGCCGACTTAGAAATCATCAAAAATTCACTTGAAGAAGACCATGATCACGCCGTAGTAGACAGCTACTTTACTCAAATTCTTGAGGCTATCAACATCTTCGGCTTCCATCTAGCTACAATTGATATGCGTCAAGATTCTAGCATTAACGAGGCCTGTGTCGCTGAGCTACTTAAGAGTGCTGGAATTTGTGACAATTATAGCGATTTAAGCGAAGACAAAAAGATCAAGCTTTTACTCAACGAATTGAACAATGATCCACGTAACTTACACGCCAATAACAAACCCAAGTCTGAGTTACTACAAAAAGAATTAAAGATCTACAAGACTGCTCGTCAATTGAAAGACCGTTTGGGTGAAGACGTCATCAAGCAACATATTATTTCTCACACTGAGAGTGTTTCAGACATGCTAGAACAAGCAATCATGTTAAAGGAATACGATTTACTTGATAATCAAAAAGCCCGAATTCAAGTGGTACCATTATTTGAAACGGTTGAAGACTTGAATAATGCCCGGGAAATAATTAAGGAATTCTTAAGCTTTGATATCGTCAAGAAGTGGCTTGTTTCTCAAAATAATTATCAAGAAGTTATGTTAGGCTACTCAGATTCCAATAAGGACGGTGGCTACTTAGCTTCATGCTGGAACCTTTATAAAGCTCAAAAGGATCTAACTAAGATCGGTGAAGAAATGGGTATCAAGATTACCTTTATGCATGGCCGTGGCGGTACCGTTGGTCGTGGTGGTGGTCCATCATACGAAGCAATTACAGCACAGCCATTCAAGTCAATTAACGATCGGATGCGGATGACTGAGCAAGGTGAAATTATCCAAAACAAGTATGGTAATAAAGACACCGCCTACTACAACCTAGAAATGTTAGCTTCAGCAACAATCGATCGAATGGCTTCTAAGCAAATTGTTAGCGAAGATCATGTCGCAGATTTCCGTTCTTCAATGGATCAAATCGTAGCTAAAAGCAACGAAGTTTACCGGAAACTAGTATTTGAGAATCCTAACTTCCTTAAGTACTTCTTCCAAGCAACTCCAATCAAAGAAATCTCTGGTCTTAACGTAGGTTCACGTCCAGCTTCAAGAAAGAAACTCACTGACTTTTCTGGCTTAAGAGCCATCCCTTGGGTTTTCTCTTGGTCACAAAGCCGTGTAATGTTCCCTGGTTGGTATGGCGTAGGTTCTGGTTTCAAGTCATTTATCGATGCTGATCCAGCCAACTTGAAGGAATTACAAAATATGTACCAAGGTTGGCCATTCTTCCACTCCCTGCTTTCCAATGTTGATATGGTTTTATCTAAATCAAATATGAGAATTGCCAAGCAGTATGCGGATCTTTGCGAAGATGAACAAGTTAAATCAGTCTTTGATATCATCAATCAAGAATGGGAACTAACTAAGAAAGTCATCCTACAAATTGAAGGTCATGATGAATTAATCGAAGATGCACCTACTCTTAAGAAGAGTCTGGAATACAGAATGCCTTACTTCAACATTTTGAACTACATCCAATTAGAAATGATCAAGCGTGATCGTGAAGATGAGATTCAAGGTGTTTACCAAAGTATTATTCCAATTACTATCAACGGTGTGGCTTCCGGTTTACGTAATTCAGGATAAAAAACACATAAAATTCAGCTAAAAAAGGCTCCTCATTGCCTGTTTTATCAAGCATTTGAGGAGCTTTTTTTAATTTATTAAACTTTTTAGTTACGCCTTTTTCATAACTAAGTTAAGTGGCGTTACAATTACTGGAACGACAATGGCTGTAAAAATTGCTTCTACTAAACCGTTCATGCCCAGTGCCATAATTAAAATTAAAATCAATGGCGTACCTGAACTATAATTTCCTAGGTAATGAGTTAAGCTTGCTGGATCATGCATGAAGAAAATACTCGTCAGCAAAATAACCATCACGGTATTAGTTAACGAAGTGACTGCTCCACTTATGATATAACCCAATTTCGCATATTTAGTCTTACTCATACCCTTCGCAATAATTCCCGGGAAATAGCCAGCCAAAATACTTGGTACCAATGAAATTACCGGATTTTGGAACAACATTAAGCTGACCATATCGCCAGGTTGAGTATATGCAACAATCAATCTGGTAATACCCCAGAATAAGCCAAAGCCTAGACCCGCCTTTGGTCCCATTAACGTGCCATAGACGGCAATTGTCATTGGAATAGTAGTTACAGCTGGCAAAGCCGGGATAATTCTTATATAGCCAACATTTGGCACAAAAGTCTGTACAATCAATAAAGCAGCAAAGACAGCAGTAATTGCTAATCTTTTAGTTTCTTCTCTTCTCATATATTTCTCCAACTTAATTCTTTAGACTCAATTAAACCATAATTAAGATTTTTTCTCAGCAAAAAAGTTTATTATACAATATCTAGGTATATTTTATCTAATATGACAAGATATTGTATTTTTTATTATTTTTTTACTTAATTATGCATTATCCTTACTCTCTCTAATGCATAATCGTGTTCTATACCAATTAAGAATCCCTTTATATCAATACTTTATGTTGTATGTCAATTTTGACATAGCCACTAAATATTGTTAATCTCGTTTTGTGTTAAAAATCATTTGATGGAGAGAGGATCAATTTTATGAATAAAAAAGTCAAAAAATTACTATCTATTGGTGTGCTTGCATTGAGTTTAGGTGCAATTTTAACCGCCTGCTCTGGTAAAAAACAGGGTGCAAGCAATAATAAATCAAGCGATGCCAAGCACTCTATTGCATTAATTACTGACGGTAATGGTGTAAATGATAACTCTTTTAACCAATCTGCTTGGGAAGGATTTCAAAGTTATGGCAAAGAGCACAACTTGAGCCGCGGTCGAAACGGTTATCAATATTTTCAATCAAGTAGTGCTGCTGATTTCACTCCTAATTTTGATCAGGCAGCTAAAGCTGGTTATCAAACTATCTTTGGCGTTGGTTACAGTTTAAAAGATGCCGTAGCTTCTGCCGCCAAACGCTATCCTAAAAAGAATTTTGCTATTATTGACGATGTAATCAAGGGACAAAAGAATGTTGTCTCAGCTAATTTCAAGAGCGAACAAGCTTCCTACTTGGCTGGTGTCGTAGCTGCTAAAGAGACCAAAACCAACACGGTTGGCTTCATCGGCGGTGCTCATGGCGATATTGTCGACCTTTTTGATGCCGGATTTACTCAAGGTGTTAAAGATCAAGCCAAAAAAATGCACAAAAAAGTTACTATCTTAAACCAATATATTGGCAACTTTACTAGTTCAGACAAGGCCAAATCAATTGCCCAATCAATGTACACCAAAAAAGCCGACATCATCTTCCATGCTGCTGGTGGTGCTGGTGATGGTCTTTTCCAAGAAGCTAAAGCCATTAATCAAACTAGACCAGCTAAAGATAAAGTGTGGGTAATCGGAGTTGATGTCGATCAATCTCATCTCGGTAACTACACTGCTAAAGGCGGACAAAAATCTAATTTTGTTTTGACATCAGTAATAACTGGAGTAAATGTTGCTGTTAAAGATATCGCCAATAGAGCTTATAATAATAAATTCCCTGGTGGTAAAAATTTAGTTTATGGGCTTAAAAACAATGGTGTTTCTATTGAACGAGGACAGATTTCAGCTTCAACTTGGAAAGATGCCCAAATTGCTAGAGCTAATATCCTAAAAGGCAAAATTAAGGTTGCCATTCATCCTAACAATAAATAAAAGCATACTAGTATAGTTTGCTTTTTATAATTACAATCAATTATTTTTTGCCTGATCAATATTTTTGTTGACAAAATACGTATTAATTAATAAACTTATTTATAAATTGTTCGGTATTAATATTGTGGAGGACAGAAATAATGAACGTAAAGTTCAAGAAAATTTTATCATTTGGTGTCGTTTTAGCATCAGTTGGCTTGATTCTAACTGCTTGTTCGGGTAAAAAGTCTGGTCAATCAGCCAACAAAGATACTAAACATGGCATTGCCCTAATCACAGATGAAAATGGTGTTGATGATCATTCATTTAACCAAGCTGCATGGTCAGGATTTAAAGCATACGGCAAGGAACATGGTTTAAAACAAGGAAAAGGTGGTTATCAATACTTCCAGTCTAGCAGTGCCGCAGACTTCACTCCTAACTTTGATCAAGCCGCTACAGCCGGCTACCAAACCATTTTCGGTGTTGGCTATCAATTAGCCGACGCAGTCAAGCAAGCAGCCAAGAAGAATCCTAAAAAGAATTTCGTTATCATTGATAGCGTTGACTCTGGGATTAAGAACGTCGCTTCTGCAACCTTTGAAAGCAATCAAGCTTCTTATCTTGGCGGATTGGCTGCAGCTTACACCACTAAAACCAACAAAGTAGGTTTCATTGGCGGTGCTAAGTCATCTATTATTGATTTATTCGAAGCCGGTTTTAAGCAAGGTGTTGCTGACGGTGCTAAAGCTCTTCACAAGAAGATTTCAGTTCAAACCCAATACATCGGTAACTTCACTTCAACCGATAAGGCTAAATCAATCGCTCAATCAATGTATGCTAACCGCGCTGATATTATTTACCAAGCAGCCGGTAACGCAGGTAACGGTGTTTTCCAAGAAGGAAAAGATTACAACCAAGCCCGTCCAGCAGCTAAAAAGGTTTGGGTAATCGGAGTTGACGTTGACCAATCTAACCTAGGTAACTACAAGTCAAAAGATGGTAAGAAAGAGAACTTCACTTTAACTTCCGTCTTAAAGGGCTTAGATGTTGCTACTAAGTCAATTGCTAATGATGCTTACAATGGTAAATTCCCTGGTGGTAAGCACTTAGTTTACAGCTTAAAGGGTAATGGGGTTTCAATCACCAAAGGTAATTTAAACGCTAAAACTTGGGCAGCAGTACAAAAGGCTCGTCAACAAATTATTGATGGCAAGATCAAGGTTGCTACTGCTCCAACTAAGTAATTCAGCTGCTTAGTATTTTGAGAACTCTTCGTTTTTTAGCGAAGAGTTTTTCTATAGTTAATTAAGGAAGTATTTATTTACATGAAAGAACAGAGAAATAAAGTAATCGAGATGCGTCATATTGTCAAAGATTTCGATGGTTTCAAGGCAAATGACGATATTAACCTTACGCTCTATCAAGGTGAAATTTTGGCTTTGCTTGGTGAAAATGGCGCGGGTAAATCTACCTTAATGAGAATTTTATCCGGCTTGCTTGAACCAACAAGCGGTGAAATTCTGGTTAATAATCAAAAAGTAAATATTAAAGATCCAACCGTTGCTAAAAAGTTAGGCATTGGGATGGTACACCAGCACTTCATGCTTATGGACTCATTTACCGTTTTAGAAAATATTATTCTAGGACATGAATCAACTAAAGGACCAGTTATCGATCTGAAAAAGGCAAGAAAACAGGTCCTAGCTCTTGCACAAAAATATGGCTTTGCTATTAATCCAGATGCCAAAATCTCTAGCATTACTGTCGCCCAACAGCAAAGAGTTGAAATTCTAAAGGTACTTTATCGTGGTGCAGATATTTTAATTTTTGATGAACCAACTGCTGTTTTAACCCCACAAGAAATTTCTGAATTTATTAAAGTACTCAAAAATTTAGCTAAAGAAGGCAAATCAATCATTTTGATCACTCATAAATTAGAAGAAATCAAGGCTGTTGCAGATCGAGTTACAGTTATCAGACGTGGTCACGATGTTGGTACTTTTGCTGTTGATCAAGTTAGTGATGAACGATTAGCCGAATTAATGGTGGGGCGGCATGTCAACATGAAACTAACCAAACCAGCACCTAACTTGGGTAAGCAAATTTTGGCAATTAAAAACTTACAGGTAAAAGGAAATCACGGTGCCTTAAGCGTTAAAGACCTTTCCCTTTCAATTCGTGGAGGCGAAATTTTAGGGCTAGCCGGAATTGACGGCAATGGACAAGATGAACTGGTTGAAGCAATCACTGGTTTACGCCATGTTAAGTCAGGGCAAATTTTAATTAATGGTCAAAATTTAACCAACCAAAAAGTTCGCAAAATCACCGAAGCTGGCGTAGCGCATATTCCTGCAGACCGGCAAAAATATGGTTTAATTCTTCACATGTCATTAGCTGACAACTTAGCGCTGCAAACTTACTACCAACGTCCCTTCTCTAATCATGGCATCATTAATCATCAAACAATTTTGAAGCATGCCGTAGATTTAATTAAAAAATTCGATATTCGAACTACTAGCCCTGCATTGCCAGCTAGCGACCTATCGGGAGGTAACCAGCAAAAAGCAATTATCGCTAGAGAATTAAATAGAAACAGCGATCTAATCATTGCATTCCAGCCCACTCGCGGTTTAGATGTTGGTGCAATTGAGTATATTCATAAGCAGCTTTTAGCTCAAAGAGCAGCAGGAAAAGCTATCCTATTAATTTCATATGAACTTGATGAAATTATGCAATTATCTGACCGGATTGCTGTTTTGCATGATGGTCAAATTTCAGGCGAAGTATTACCTGAAAAAACTACAGATCAAGAACTAGGTCTTTTAATGACCGGTGTTAAGAAAGAAGATGCAACAATTGATTAAAGTTACACCTAAAGCCAAAAATATTCTAGTACCAGTTATCTCAGTAATTGCTGGTTTTATAGTTGGTGCAATTATCATGCTGATTTGGAGCTATAATCCTTTTCAAGCATACAGTTCCATGTTCTCTAGCGCACTGGGCAATATGAATGGTATTGGTGAAACTATTCGTGAAGCTACGCCATTAATTTTTATTGCTATCGGTTTTGCAATTGCCTCAAAAGCTGGCTTTTTTAACATCGGTTTGCCAGGTCAAGCACAAGCTGGTTGGTTGACTTCTATTTGGATTGTATTGGCCAATCCTCAATTGCCTAAGACAGTATTATTGCCTTTAGCTATTATTGCAGGCGCTATAGCTGGCGCTATTGTTGCAGGAATTGCTGGCTATTTAAGAGCTCAATTTGGAACTAATGAAGTAATTACTACTATCATGCTTAACTATATTGTGCTCTATACTTGTCAATATTTAATGCAACAAGTAATGTCCTCAAAATTAAGAATCGATACCGATACTACTAAAACAATTCCAGCCAATGGCAGCTTAAAGCTTAACTGGTTAACTAACATGTTTGGTGATTCGCGAATCAACGCTGGTATTTTCTTAGCAATTATTGGGCTTATTTTTTATTGGTATTTAATGAAAAAAACTACTGTTGGCTTTGAAATCAAGGCAGTTGGACTCAATCCTTTTGCTAGTCGCTATGCCGGGATGTCTTCTAAAAAGAATATTATTATTTCAATGTTACTTTCAGGTGCATTTTCTGGCTTAGGCGGTGTAGTACAAGGACTTGGTACCTACCAAAACTACTTCACTCAAACAACTAGTTTGGATATTGGCTGGGACGGGCTTTCAGTTGCCTTACTTGGTGGTGGAACTGCAATTGGTATTTTATTAGCTTCACTTCTTTTCTCAATTTTAAAAATTGGTGGTTTGGGCATGCAAACTATTGCCGGTATTCCTTATGAAATCGTATCTATCGTAATTGCTGCCATCATTTTCTTCATCGCTATCAATTATGTCATTGGTTTGCTTTTTAAAACTAAGAAGAACCGCAGTGATTACTACATTCCAACCAGAAAAGAAAAAGGACCCAACAATGGTGTTGATGGTCCAGGTAGAAAAGTAATCGAAGGAGAAAAATAATGAATTTCGTTACAATGATGGCGTTAATTGTTTCATCCACTTTAGTTTATTCTGCGCCTCTAATCCTAGCTTCTCTTGGTGGTGTTTACAGTGAAAACTCTGGGATTGTTAATATTGGCCTGGAGGGTATCATGACCATGGGAGCCTTTGCGGCGATTGTCTTCAACCTAACTTTCGCTTCAACTTTTGGTGCAGCTACTCCTTGGCTTGGCACTCTAGTCGGCGGAATTGTTGGTTTGATTTTTTCATTGCTTCACGCTGTTGCCACAATCAATTTTCACGCTGATCATGTCATTTCCGGAACAGTGCTGAACATCATGGCACCACCTTTGGGTGTTTTCTTGATCAAGGCAATTTATGATAAAGGCCAAACTGAAAATATCACCGCTAACTTTGGCTACTTCAGCTTTCCTGGTTTAAGCAGCATTCCCATCGTTGGGCCAATCTTCTTCAAAAACACCTCTGCCCCTGCTTGGATTGCCATTATTCTTGCTATTTTGATGTGGTGGATTTTATATAAGACTCGCTTTGGCCTACGCTTACGTTCATGTGGTGAAAATCCTCAAGCAGCTGACACAATGGGAATCAATGTCTATGGCATGCGTTATGCAGGTGTATTAATTTCCGGCTTTATGGCAGGTCTTGGCGGTGCCGTCTTTGCTCAAGCAATATCTGGTAACTTCTCTGTTTCTACTATCGTTGGACAAGGATTCATGGCTTTAGCTGCCGTTATATTTGGTAAATGGAATCCAATCGGTGCAATGCTCTCATCCCTTTTCTTTGGTTTTGCTCAAAGCTTAAGTATTATTGGACATCAACTGCCAGGAATCGATCAAATTCCATCCGTTTACATGCAGATTGCACCTTACGTTATTACAATCATCGTTTTGGTCCTCTTCCTCGGCAAGTCAGTTGCACCTGCCGCAGATGGGGTTAACTACATCAAATCGAAATAAGAAAAAAAGGTTGTTTCACATGAAACAGCCTTTTATTTTACACATGTCCACATAGTTATCCACAAGATATAGTGATTATATGTGGTAATCTTACTATATCTTGTACTAAATAACAGCCAACGGCGTTTTCTCAGTTGGCATTGGAAAATCACTGTTAAGCAATCTAAGCTCATCATCTGTAAGTTTAATCTTTTGTGTTGCAATATTTTCCTTCATGTGTTCTACACTACTTGCCTTAGGAATCGTTAAAACATTGCCATTGCGCATCGTCCAAGCTAGCATTATCTGATGAGGCGTAACGCCATGATCACGTGCAACAATTTTCAAATTACGCGTAATTCGAATTGTGTTGCCCTTGCCTGAATTAAATGGTGAATACCCAATAAAGTTTACACCGTGCTCTTCTTGCCAAGCTTGCAGATCAAATTCTGTCCCACGTTCACTGATATTGTATAAGTCTTCATTAGCAAAGCATTCTTCTCCACCTGGCACTGTAAAAAGCTCCTGCATATCAGCCGTATCAAAGTTGGATACACCCCAATAACGGATCAAGCCATCTTTTTGTAATGCTTGTAAGCCGCGGATCGTATCAGACAAGCGGTGACTGCCCCGCCAGTGTAATAGATAAAGATCCAGATGATCTGTTCCAAGACGTTTTAGACTGGCTTCTAGACTCTGACGTTCTAGTTTTGGCGTTGCATGATAGGGGTAGAATTTTGAAATCAAAAATAATTTTTCGCGATCATATCCTTTAATCGCTTCACCAATTAGCTCTTCGCTTTGGCCATCCCCATACATTTCGGCTGTATCAATTACACTCAAGCCATGATCAAGGCCATAGCGAATAGCTGCTATTTCATCTTTTTTCTTTTTAGGATCTTCACCCAAACCCCAGCTACCAATTCCTAAACCTGTTAGTTTTTCAAAATTCATCCTCGTTCACTTCCTTATGTTCAAATTTTAACATAATTGATTCGTAATTATTTTTATCAATCAATTGACAAAATGGTCTATTCCATTTTATAATGGACTAGACCAGCAAATGAGGAGGACTTAATTATGAAAGTTATTGTTACCGAAAATAAAATTCAAGGTGGAGCAAAAGCATTTGAAATTTTTGAAAAAGGAATCAAGAACGGTGCTAAAGTCTTAGGTTTGGCAACCGGCTCAACCCCTGAAACACTTTACCAAAACTGGGTAAAAAGCGATCTTAACTGTGAAAATCTTACCAGCATTAACCTCGATGAATACGTTGGTTTAACCCCAGATAATCCTCAAAGCTACCACTACTTCATGCAAAAGCATTTATTTGACAAGAAGCCATTTAAGAAGACTTACGTTCCTGACGGTATGGCAAAAGACGTTGATGCTTTTTGTAAAGAATATGATCAAATTATCAAAGACAATCCTATCGACATTCAACTATTAGGAATCGGCCGCAATGGTCACATTGCCTTTAACGAACCAGGCACTCCATTCAACATCGGCACTCATGAAGTTAAGTTAACCGAAAATACTATCAAGGCTAATGCTCGCTTCTTTGACAGTATCGATGAAGTGCCAAAGAGTGCCATCTGCATGGGTACTGCTAATATTATGCAATCTAAGAAGATTGTTTTGATGGCTTTTGGTGAAAAGAAAGCTCACGCAATCAAGAAAATGATTGAAGGCAAAGTCACTGAAGAAGTACCTGCATCAATTTTACAAAAGCACCCAGATGTAACTGTTATCGTTGACGAAGCAGCTGCTCAAGAATTGGATGACAAATACAAGAACTAAAAACAATACCAATAGAAAAACGGTTAGGCAAACTTGCCTAGCCGTTTTTTTCAATCCTATCCGTTTTTTATCCCTAACATATTGACAATTCTGATTTTTACCTAATTAAAAAAGTCCTTGCACCACTACCAGATATTGACTAAACTATTAAAGCAACCCAATATATGGTAGAAAGAATGTGATTCAAGTTATTGTTTTAAGTGGGCCAATTGGAGCCGGTAAATCCAGTTTAACCAGTATTTTAGCTGAACATTTAGGTACGCAAGCCTTTTACGAAGGCGTCGACAGCAACCCAGTACTTCCTTTGTACTACAAGGACATGAAGCGTTACACCTTTTTGCTCAATACATACTTACTTAACCACCGTTTAGCACAAATTAACCAAGCTATTAAGGAGAAAAACAGTGTTTCTGACCGTTCTATCTATGAAGATGCATTGTTCTTTAAGATGAACGCTGACAGCAAGGTCGCTGATCCTACAGAATTCAAGATCTATGACGATTTGCTTGAAAACATGATGGAAGATACCCCTGGCAATCCAAGTAAGAAGCCAGATTTGCTTATCTACATCCATGTTTCCCTTGATACTATGCTTGCTAGAATTAAGAAACGCGGCAGATCCTTTGAACAAATCAGCACTGATCCAGGTTTAAAGGATTACTATGCTCGCCTTTTGAAATACTACGAACCATGGTACGAAAACTACAATGCATCCCCTAAGATGGAAATCGATGGCAATAAGCTTGATTTCGTTACTAACATGGATGCTCAAAGAGAAGTATTGTCTGAAATTGATGATAAGTTGCACCAAATCGGCAACTTATAGTCTTAGTGAATGAAATAAAAAAAGAAGGAACGTGATGACAGTTATTGTTTTAAGCGGGCCAATTGGAGCCGGTAAATCCAGTTTAACAGGTATTTTATCCAAATATTTAGGAACTAAGCCATTCTACGAAAGTGTTGATGACAATCCAGTTTTGCCACTTTTTTACGCTGACCCTAAAAAATATGCATTCTTATTGCAAGTATATTTCTTGAACACACGCTTCCACAGCATTAAAGACGCGCTCACTGAAGATAATAACGTCTTAGATCGTTCTATCTATGAAGACGCCTTATTCTTCCAAATGAACGCTGATATCGGCCGTGCTACTTCTGAAGAAGTCGATACTTACTATGAGTTATTGCACAATATGATGGGCGAGTTAGAACGGATGCCAAAGAAGAATCCTGATTTGCTTGTTCATATTAATGTTTCATATGATACGATGATCAAACGAATTCAAAAACGTGGTCGTCCCTATGAACAGTTAAGTTATGATTCAACTTTAGAGGACTATTACAAGCGTCTGCTTCGTTATTACAAGCCTTGGTATGAGAACTACGATTACTCACCTAAAATGGAAATTGACGGTGATAAATTAGACTTCATGGCTAATCCAGATGATAAAGAAAAAGTTTTGGATCAAATTACAGCCAAACTAAAAGAGATGGGCAAATTACCTGAAGATTGGGAAAAGCCTACCGATATTCAAATTGAAGCATAATAAAAACCATTCATTTGCGAAATTATCGTATTTGAATAATTTTTTGTTTACAGTGAATTTTTCGCTTTATTTTTGTATAATTTGAAAAAATGTGTTTAAAGGAGGAGTTTGAAAATGATGTTAACCGTAACTGGTGGACAATGGTTTTTCCCACTTGTCATAATTTGTCTAATTTTGGGTATTGTCGCAACCATCGCTCAAAAGAAAAAGCTGACTAAACTAAAAAGAATAACCGATAACTTTGCCTATGCAATATTAGTTATTCTCTTAATCATTGAATGGATTCTATATTTTCAAAAACAATTTAATTTTATTACTCCAGCAATCTACACCCTTGTTGTCATCTATCTTATTGGACGGCAATTACTAATCAGATACCGTTCTTCTCTATTGAAAAAATTAGGGGCTAAATATAAGCAACTGACAATTGGACTTGCTACTATTTACATTATTTTAGTTACCTTATTGCTTTTAATCGGATCTAAATTTTCAACTATGGGCTGGATCATTGCTGGATTAGTTATCGTAGCCTTTGGCTTCGTTAGCTACATCTTTGAAAAAGACAAACAATAATTTCCCAGGAAATAATAAATCGCATAGAGCTTCTATGCGATTTTTATTTATTCAATTTTTGCTAATGCCTTAGCAATACCATCATGATTATTATCAGCAGTAATTTGTTTTGAAGAAAACCTTTGTTTTAACTCAGCTGGCGCATTTCCCATCAAAAATGGATGACCTACCTCCTTTAGCATTTCCTCATCATTAAAATTATCACCAAAAGCAATGCAATTTTGTAAATCCACGCCATATTCCTGCGCTACAATTTTGACTGCACTGGCTTTACTTACACCTTTTAAAACGATTTCTAGCAATGTTTGAGAAGATCTAACAAAAGTCAAATCAGGATATTTAGCAGTTAATTCTTCTTGCATACGATCAAGATCCGCTGAATCTCCCATAATTAGACCTTTATGCACGCCCTGCAATTTTTCAAGTTGATTAATTGTAGTCGGTGTTGCTTTTACATCGACAATTCTTTCTTCATTTTTAACCCGTGGGCTCTTTTCTTCACTACAATACCAAACATAACCACTATAGATATTCCAAGCTGCATCATTATCTTGCTCATCAACGTAGCGGCAAATTTCAGCTGCTTCTTTTGCATTAAAAAAACGGCTGATTAGTACTTTGCCTGTTTCATCAAGGGCTAAAGCACCGTTATACGCGATAAACGGACAAACTTTCAAAATTTGATTAACCACTGTCATCATCCCTTTAGGAAGACGTGCTGATGCAGGAACGAAAATATTACCATTAATAATTTGTCTACGAATTGCATCCCGCGTTGCGGCGGTTACCTTTAAATCATCATTAATTAATGTGCCATCAAGATCTGAAAAAATAAGTTGTGCGGACATTCTTTCACCTTTATTTCTTTTTTAATTATTATATCCTAGGATAATGCTTTATTTATGCTAATGAAAGCTGATTCAATTAAATGCTTTTCCTATCATTTAAAGATAAATTGCAATAAATGCCCAAGTAATCATTAAAATAATTCGCGTTTACAAATTTATTTATCAATGCTAAAGTATAAGAGTTGTGTTCAATAAGTTAAAACACGAACAATATTTTGGGGAGATAAAATGAATTTTATAAAAAGCTACTTTCAATTAGATAAGTACAAAACCAACATTCGAACTGAATTTATTGCTGGTTTAACTACCTTTATCAGCATGTCCTATATTTTGTTTGTTAACCCTAGCGTACTGGGCGCCAGCGGTATGAATACCGGTGCAGTCTTCACCGCTACTGCTTTAGCTGCCGCTCTTGGTACTGCAATCATGGGGATCGTTGCCAACTACCCGATCGGTGAGGCACCAGCTTTGGGAATCAATGCCTTCTTTGCTTACACCGTATGTATTGGGATGCATGTTTCATGGGAAACAGCCTTGGCTTCAGTTTTCGTTGCATCAATTATTTTCATCTTAATTACTTTATTCAAATTAAGAGAAAAGATCATTGATTCAATTCCAGCTGACTTAAAGTTTGCCATTTCTTCTGGGATCGGCTTATTCATTGCCTTCTTAGGTTTGCAAAACGGCAAGTTAATCGTTGCAAATAAATCAACTTTGGTTGGTTTAGGTTCACTTCACGATCCACTTGTTTGGATTACCATTTTTGGTTTGCTTGTAACTGTTATCTTGATGATCTTAAACGTTCCTGGTGCAATCTTTATCGGTATGGTTTTGGCAGCTATCTTCGGTATTTGTACCGGTCAAATTGCATTGCCACACAAGGTGATTTCTACCGCACCTAGCTTAGCTCCAACCTTTGGTCAAGCTATTTTCCACGTAAAGGACATCAACTCCGTGCAAATGTGGGTTGTTGTCTTAACATTCCTGCTTGTTACTTTCTTCGATACTGCAGGTACCTTAATCGGACTTGCTCAACAAGCTGGTTTCATGAAGAACAACAAGATGCCACGTGTAGGTAAGGCCTTAGCAGCTGACTCAAGTGCGATGGCTGTTGGTTCAATCCTTGGTACTTCACCTGTTGGTGCCTTCGTTGAATCAAGTGCTGGTATCGCCGTTGGTGGCCGTACCGGTTTAACCGCAGTTTTTGTAGCGATCTTTTTCTTAATCTCAATGATTTTCAGTCCATTGCTTGGTGTTTTCACTAGCCAAGTTACTGCTCCTGCCTTAATCATTGTTGGAGTATTAATGGCACAAAATACTGCTCATATTCATTGGAACAAGTTGGAAATTGCAGTTCCTGCATTCTTGATTATTTTAGGGATGCCTCTTACTTACTCAATTTCAGACGGTTTATCATGGGGCATGATCACCTACCCTATCTGTATGCTTGCTGCTAAGCGTGGCAAGGAAGTCACACCGATGATGTGGGTACTGTTTGTAGTATTCCTGATCTTCCTGTGGGTGTTGAATTTTTAGGGAAATAATTAAATTTTGAAAAAGAGGACCAGCCAATTTTGACTAGTCCTCTTTTATTGCGGTTATTTTTCAAGCAAAATCAATAATATTCTGATGAATTATCCCATTGCGACTCATATCAAACTTGTCCATTGAAAGGACATATTTTGGATAATTGTCCGCAATGCCATCATATGCACCGAATTCACGCTCGATTTATCTCATTTATATCGATTATAATCGATATAAATACAAAAATCGTTAATCTTATCGATTATAGTCGATAAGATTATTAAAAATGAGTGTTTTATCGATTGTAATCGATGAATTATCATGAAAAATACGTGCCGCTAAGCATGGTAAGGAAGTCATACCAATGATGTAAGCACTGTTTGATAGCAACCTTAATCTTCCTATAGGTATTGATTTTTTAGGAAAATATTTAAATTGATCAAAAAAGCATTGTTTAAAGTGAGTTTTTTATTGTTCTTGCAGATTGTAAAAATTGAATTTAACTATTGACTTCAAATAAAGGCGTTACTATAATTATAAAAAAATAAGAAAGTAATGAAATAATATGAAACATAAAAAAATCTTAGGCTTAGCTTTTGTAGCAACGCTAGGATTAGAACTACTAACTACAACTTCTGAAACTGCTTTGGCGGACAATACATCAACTAATAGTCATCAATTTTCTGGTACTCAATATCGTGTAATGACAGCAGTGCCTTCTGAGCTCCCTACAGATCCAATTGTAGGTGCTCCAGGTTCACCAAATCAATTTGACCATTTTTATTCGCCAGGATACATTAGTGGTGGTTCTCCTTCCCACCATTCTCATCACTCTAAAAAGAAGCCAAGAAAGGGGCATAAACATTAAAAATGTTATCCAAAGTAAAGATAATATTTAATTTACAATTAATATTAAATATTATCTTTTTTATTTATCTAGTATTAAGCAAAAACTATATTAAAATTAATTATATAGTATTTTCTATTGCCTTGCTTATTTTAATCGTTTCGCTATTTAACCCTAAAATAAAAATATTCAAATTAAGTAGTAATTTTTTAGAAATTGCTACCTTGCCTTTTATTTTTAGATACTTAGCAAGTAATTTTATTCAATATTTGAGTTCGCTAAATATGATTTCACTGCCTTTAATAGGCTGTTTTAGTTGTCTTATTAGCTTCTTTATTAATTTTCCTCTAGTAATGGTAAATTACAGAAAAATTGATAATTGGTTTTTAAGATTGATTTCTGTTCAAGCCTTAATGATTAGCTATGAATTATTAGCCTTCCCATTAATAGGAAATAGCATAATTGACGCTTTATTACGTTATAGAATAATAGATATAATTTCTTTCTTTATTATAGCTATTCTAATATTAAAAAAATGGAAAATAAATTTCAGATGGAATTTTACTATAGTTCATATGACTATAACTCAAGCATTAACTGTGTTACTGTTACTTATCTTCTCAATTTGGCTAATAGGTTTTAATCAATTTGGCAATATGGGATCCAACTTGAGTGAGGCATTTTTTTACTGGAAAGATATTATTCAAAGTAGTTTAAATATTAATACTACTGCATTTTTAAAAGCAATTACTCCAAGTTTCATGGAAGAAATAGAACGTTTTTTCAATATCTCAATATTGCTCTTGGCTACTTACAAGATGAAGTATAAAAGATGGACAGCAACGTTAGGCAGTGCATTTATTTTTAGTGTCGGACATTGGCCTAATTTATTAAATCACATATCTCTTAATGATTTGAGCACGCAAATAATCACCACTTTTAGTATGGGCTGTCTATTCGCTGTCATTTACCTATGTACTGGCAAATTATGGCTAATAATTGCAGTTCACTTTTTAAATGATCTCATTGGTTTTTCCATTACTAATACTTCTGCTTACTCATTAAGAATGGGTATACTATCTAACTATTGCAACGGCATGCTTACAAATATACTGATTTTTATTTTGCCACTTTTAGCAGTTATTTTAGTTCTTTCATTTAAGAAAACCAGGCTATTGATTAACAATAATATACAAAAAGCAATTAATTGAACCCATTAAAAAGAGGATTGAATTTTCAACCCTCTTTTTTAATTATTAAGCATTACGTTGACTCTTTTCATTCCCCAGGAAATATTACCGTCCTACTTCCAAACAATAGGATTTTTCATGACAATTAGGGCAACGCAGTCTTCTCATCTTGGGCGTATGTGCAGCAAATATGAACGTTCTAAACGATGGAACAAAAGTATGACCACAATGCGGACACACATACGCTACTGCCTTGTAATAGTTTAGACTTAGCTTAAATGCACCAAATACAACAACGAGTAACATTATTCCAACTGAAGCAATTACACCAATATCATTTCCCCGCTTGCCAAAATAGAAAGCTAAAATAATCCCTATAATCTCAATTGCATCTAACAATAAACCATAAACCAACATTCTTCTTCTGAACTTCTTTAAAATAGTCTCATTAGTCATCATCTTCGTAAGGTCAGTTAATTCTAAATTACTTTGTTTGGTTAGTATTTTTTGCAAATCATGAAGTTGCTTCTGTTGTGTCTGAAACTTTTCTATTTCTTCATTATTACTCTGCAATTGCGCATTCACCAATAAAGCCAACGATTCTTGCGCATGGTCAGCCTGCAATAATGTTTTTATCTTAGCTAGAGAAAAGCCTAATTCTTTTAAATAAATAATCACCTGTAATTGCTGCACTTGATCCTCGTTATAAAAGCGATAGCCATTTTCTGCCTTAGTTGGTTTAAGTAGTCCTTTTTGATCATAAAAACGTAATGTACGCGTACTTACTTGCAATTTTTTAGCAACTTCACCAATTCCATGTCTTTCTGACATTACTTTTCACCTGCTTTCTAATTCAAATATACGGTTTTACGCAAGGTAAAGGTCAAGAGTTTTTCAAAATAAAGCGTATTCATTCTCAAAATCGAATAAAGTCGTTTTATTCTATTGAAATTATTAACTATTTAAGTATAATTCTAATTGAATGTTCATATTATACAGACTATGGAGGAATAAATGAATTCTATCAGTAAGTTTTTTCATCTAAAAGAGAACAATACCTCTTTTAAAACAGAATTATTGGCTGGTCTTACTACTTTTGTAAGTATGTCATACATTCTGTTCGTTAACCCAAACGTCCTAGGTGCCAGCGGTATGGATAAAGGTGCTCTATTCACCGTTACTGCATTGTCGGCTGCCTTTACCTGTATCGTAATGGGGCTTATCGCTAACTACCCAATTGCTTCCGCACCAACTTTGGGCTTAAACGCCTTCTTTACCTATACTGTTTGTTTAGGCATGAAGGTTAAGTGGCAAACTGCTTTAGCAGCTGTTTTCGTTGCATCAATTCTGTTCATTTTGTTAACTGTCTTTAAGGTACGTGAAATGATCATTGATGCCATCCCTGCCGATATTAAATATGCTATTTCCGCAGGTATCGGCTTATTCATCGCCTTTATCGGTTTGCAAGGTGGTAAGTTGATTCAAAACAGTGATTCTACCTTAGTTACTATTGGTAGTCTCAACAACCCTACTGTTTGGATCACTATCTTTGGTTTAATCATTACTATTTTCTTAATGATTGCCAGAGTTCCAGGTGCCATCTTCATCGGAATGATCGCCGCTGCTGTTTTTGGCATAGTGACTGGTCAAATTCCCATGCCTAAAGGCGTTATCTCTTCAGTTCCAAGCATTGCTCCAACTTTTGGTCAAGCAGTCTTCCATATTGGCGATATTAATACCGTTCAAATGTGGATCGTTGTCTTTACATTCTTACTTGTTACTTTCTTTGATACCACTGGTACCTTAATTGGTTTGGTTCAACAAGCAGGTCTGATGAAAGACAACAAAATGCCACGTGCTGGTGAAGCTCTAGCAGCTGATTCCAGTGGTATGTTGGTCGGTTCTGTTCTTGGTACCTCACCTGTCGGTGCCTTCGTTGAATCAAGTTCTGGTATCGCTGTTGGTGGTCGTACCGGTTTAACTGCCGTTTGGGTTGGTATTTTCTTCCTTATTTCAACTATCTTCAGTCCAATTTTGAGTGTTTTCACTACCCAAGTTACAGCACCCGCTTTAATTATTGTTGGGGTATTAATGGCCGAAAACTTGGCACACGTTCACTGGACTAATCTTGAAATTGCCATCCCATGTTTCTTAATCGCATTGGGAATGCCTCTTACATACTCTATTTCAGACGGACTTGGCTGGGGTTTGATTGTCTACCCTGTATCAATGATCGCAGCCAAGCGTTTCAAAGAAATCACGCCAATGATGTGGATTTTGTTTATTGTTTTCGTAATCTACTTCGTTGTGCTGAATGTAAAATAATTCTATCTTATAAACCCTATCTTACTTTTACATTAATAGATACCCCCATCTAACCAAGTAGCATGTCTACTTGGTTTTTATTCTAAAAAGATGTCTGTTAATAGTATGGATGATGACAGCAGATTCTATTAGATGATATAATAATCAAAGAAAGGCTGTGACTAAAATGAAATCATATAAAAAAATTCAAGCTAATGTTGACTCCTCACTAGCACTTCAAGCAGAAGGAATTTTTCAAGATATAGGGCTCAATACCACTACCGCAATAAATGTGTTCTTAAAGAAAGTTGTGGCAACTGGTGGTATCCCATTTGAATTAAAAGAAACTCCTGAACAAAAAGCCTCAAGAGAATTAATTCAAAGCATCTCAAAAATCCCCCACAAAGAAGCTAAAACCAAAAAAGAAATTGAGGATTGGCTAGATGAGGACTAATGATATTGTAGATATTTATGTTGCTTACATTGATAAGCCTGGAGGAAAAAATAGGCCTGTATTAATAATTAAATTACTAAACAGTAAAGCTTGGCTGCTAAAAATCACTTCAAAATATAAAGAAAAAAGTGAAAATATCCGAAAGCATTACTTTCCCATTTTTGACTGGAAAAAATATAATTTAGATAAACCATCATACATTGATACTAAAAATTATTTAATAGTTAATATTAGTGATTTAAATATCGAAAAATACCGAGGCCATTTCTCAATAGCAGATTTACACAAATTAAAAGATTTTATTGACGAAAATTCAAACTAAGAATTAAACTATATGTTTTAGTTTCTAAACACAATCTCAAATATGAGATTGTGTTTTTATTTATCCAAATGGCATCTTTTGATAATCATTTGACGCCTTATGATGTTCGGATTCTTCTAAATTGCCGCTATACTATTTTCAACAAATCGAGTTATGAAAGATTTATTTAGGAGGAATTCATTATGACAACTCAAGAAGGAAAAACTGCTTTAATTACTGGTTCATACGGTGGGCTTGGTACCCAATTCGTTAACATTCATGCTTCACACGGGGGTGACCTAATCCTAGTTGGTCGCAATGCTAAGAAATTAGCCGATCAACAAAAAGAAGTTCGTAGAAAGTACAACGTAACGGCACATATTATCGATGTTGATCTCTCACAACCAGATGCTGCGCAAAAGATCTATGATACTTGCAAAAAGAACGGTTGGACTATTGACTACTTAATCAACAATGCTGGCTTTGGTGGTCAAGGCGAATTCATTAAAAGAAGTATGGAACAAGACATGTCCATGATCGCCGTTAACATTGAAACGCCTACTCGTTTAACTAAATTATTTTTACCTGACTTCGTAAAACGCGGCCGTTATGCCTGGCCCACTTCAAGCCGTTTACTACGCTACTAAAGCATACGCTACAAGCTGGTCAAATGCGTTATGGCATGAAGTACAAGGCACAGGCGTTACGGTAAGCTGCTTAATGCCTGGCGCTATGCAAACCGGTTTTATCAATCGTGGTGATTTGAGTTCAACTCAATTATTCGCCCATGCGGTTAGTCCAGAAGGTGTTGCAAAAGCTGGGTATGAAGGAATGATTGAAGGCAAGCTTAACATTACCGCTGGTTTAACTGCAGCCCAAAAACCATTCATGAAATTGGCACCAATGTTACCTAAGAAGATGCTCATGAACAATGTTTATAAGATGCAAGAACAAGGTAGTAGAAAGTAATCAACTTATCTTATAATATGGATCAAAAGGATGGTATTTGAATGAATGACTTTATTTTAGATGGTCGCTATGAAGACCTACTCTCTCATTATAAATTTAACGTTGAAGAAGCACTTAAAAAAGCCAATATTCCTGAAGATTGTTTCAAAAACCCCCATCCTTCAATGAGTGAACAACAATACTACAACTTTATGGCGGCTATTGGTGATCAGATTAGTGATCCATTCACTCCAATTGAAATTGCAACTACAAATCCAATTGAATCTTTCTCCCCACCAATTTTTGCGGCATATAGTAGCCGTAACGGAGATATTTTTATCAAGCGTCTAGCCAAATATAAAAAGCTGATTGGCCCATTATCTTTTAAAATTGATGAGGATAGCAAGCAGCTCTCTATTACCCTAACTCCAAGTAATCAGCAATATTCCCTACCCTCTTTTCTAGTTTTATCAGAATTTGCATTTTTAGTGGGACTTTTGCGCAAGACGACCAAAGAAGCTATTTCCCCGCTGAAGATCACAATGACATCCCCCGTCAATGATGAGCAGGTCATTAACTTCTTTGGCTGCAAAATCGAATCGGGTAAAAGCAACACCATCACTTTTGCCAAAAAAGACTTGCAGGTCAATTTTATTAGTTATAACTAAGCAATGTAGGATTATTTCAAGCCTGAATTAACTAAACGCTTATCTGAATTATCCGTTGATGATTCAACTAGTGCTAGAGTACGTAGCATATTGACCGAATTACTCCCTAGTGGTAAATTTACAATTGACGATGTAGCTAAAAAGTTAGGTTATTCTAAACAGACTTTACAGAGAAAGTTGAGTAGCGAAAACACTACTTTTCAAAAACAACTGAACTCCACCCGAGAAGTTTTAGCGCTAAATTATTTACAAAACACCGATATGACAACTAGCGATATTGCTTACCTTCTAGGCTATCAGGAATTTAATTCGTTCTTACGTGCCTTCAGTATCTAGAAAGGCATGAGCATTAGCGAATATCGTGAAAAAATGAATAAATAATAAAAAGCAGATATATTTTCTGTTTTTTACTTTATAAAGGAAATAATATGAAATTTTTGCTATAATTTACTTTATAAAGGAAATAATATGAAAATTGCTAAAAATTCACTTTATGAAGGAAATAATATGCAGTTAAATTTAATTAACCGCCCACAGTATTTAAATCAATTACTTCAATTTCAAAATACAGAATTCATCAAAGTACTGACGGGAGTACGAAGATCAGGCAAATCTTATATTTTAATGCTTTATCGTGAATATTTACTCAAACACAACATAAATGAACATCAAATCATTTATATTTCTTTTGAAGACTTTGATAATATAGATCTTTATGAACCTAAAAAGCTTTATTCATACTTAAAAGAACGAATTATTAGTGACCAAAGAATGTACATTCTACTTGATGAAATCCAATATGTATCAGATTGGCAAAAAGTAGTAAATAGCCTTCGACTTAATCCTCTACTTGATATCACAATTACTGGCAGTAATTCCAATCTATTAAGTGGAGAATTAGCAACCTTACTATCAGGAAGATATGTAGAAATACATGTTTATCCCCTTTCCTTTAAAGAAATGCTAGATTTTAAACATATTTCTGAACCATCTGAGCGTCAGATTGATAACTTATATGATGAATACGTTAAATATGGTGGTTTTCCCGCGGTAGTGTTAGCAAAGGAAGAATTAAAACAAACTATTCTTTCTGGAATTTATAATACCATTATTGTCAATGATATCGGCTACAAAAATGGACTAAGAGAACCAGAATTAGTTGCATTAGTAGCTAAATATCTAGCAGATTCGATTGGTCAATTAATTAATCCGAACAAGATTGTAAATACACTAAAATCAGCAAATTTTGATATCTCTTATAACGCTGTGCAGCGTTACCTTAAATATTTTGAAGAAGCATATCTTTTTTATAAATCTAGTCGTTATGATATTAGAGGGAGAAAGATTCTTTCTACTCAAGGTAAGTATTACATTGTAGATACTGGTTTGCGTACCCAAGCTTTAGGAGAAAGAAATAATGACCGCGGTAGTGTTTTAGAAAATATAGTTTATGTCGAATTACTTCGCCGGGGCTACACAGTTCAAATTGGTAAATTAGATAATAAAGAAATTGATTTCATCGTTTCCAAGGTAAATGATAAACAATATATTCAAGTAACCTACCAGCTTCCAGAAAATTCTACTAGAGAAACTGATAATTTACTTCAAATTCCAAATAACTACAAAAAAATAGTCATCACTGGCCGATATGAAAATGAAGAAATGATTTCCGGTATTCCAATAATCAATATTAAAGATTGGTTATTAAGCTCTAAAAACTGATCAAAATAGGATCGACTAACTCATGTCGATCCTATTTTTAAATTAAATTATGTTTTTTACAATAAGTAAAAATTCCGTCATCTTGCACGCTGCCACAGATGTCATCAGCAATTTCCTTCACATCGTCTGTTGCGTTCCCCATTGCAACGCCGTGACCAACAGTCTTTAACATTTCAATATCGTTGCCGCCATCACCAAAGGCTATTGCTTCGCTCACAGGGATTTGATAATAATCTAACACTTTTTCAATTGCTACACCCTTACTACCAGTAGCTGGAATAATATCTGCTGCTCTATCCCACCAAGCTGTTACCTTAGCATTTTGCGTATTAGCTACAAGTCCGTCATAATCTTTTTCACGACAGCCTACCATTATTTGATAAACCGTATCCTGATCGACAACCACATCAAAATCTGGCGCCACTTTCAAATCCGTTCCACCAATAGCAAAGTATTCCTTTAAATCCTCATCAACACCATTAGCTGCAATCCGTGTTTTGGTAGCTACAGCTAACGGCCGATTTATTTTCTGAGCATTTTGAATCATCTGCAAGACATCTCCTTGCCTTAACGGATTATCAAAAACAATGTCTTGATCGTTATAGCAGTAAGAACCATTAAAAGTTAAATATGCATCAAAATCTACACCCAACTTAGGCAGTTGCACTGGTGGTCTGCCTGATGCAATACAAATCATAATGCCGTTGTCTTGTAAAGCATGCAGTGTCTCTAGCATTTTAGGTGTAATTGATTTTTTCTTTTCAATTAAAGTACCATCTATATCAAAAAATATTATCTTAGGTTTGCTAATTATTTTTACCTTCTAAATAATTTTCTACTAATTATTATACTTTAACCGATATTTCCCAGGAAATATTAAAATTGAGCTCTCTTCCTCAACATCTGTGCTAAACTAGATACAATTAGTTTCTTTAAAAGTTAATAGTTACGGAGGAATTTTTAAATGCAGACATTGGAAAAAGTCTTTCATTTACAAGATGCTCATACCACTGTTAAACGTGAGTTAATCGCTGCTTTAACCACTTTTGTCAGTCTCTCCTACATCTTATTCGTTAACCCAAACATTTTGCACGCAGCTGGTATCCCTAAAGGTGCCGCTTTTACTGTAACAGCTCTTGCCACAGCAGTTGGGTGTTTTTTAATGGGTTTTATTGCTAATTATCCGATTGCCTTAGCTCCAACCTTAGGTAGCGGTGCCTTTTTCGCTTATAACGTATGTGTTGGGATGCATATTTCTTGGGAAACAGCTTTGGCTGCAGTCCTTGTTGCTTCAGTTTTATTCATTTTAATTACTGTCTTTAAATTACGCGAATTAGTGGTTAATGCCATTCCACAAGACATGAAGTATGCCATCTCTGCTGGGATTGGTTTATTCATTGCTTTTATTGGCTTAAAAAATGGTCAATTAATTGTTAACAGCGATTCAACTTTAGTTACTCTGGGAAAATTTAGTACTCCAGCAGTTTGGATCACATTATTTGGCTTAATTTTGACTGTTGTATTAATGGCATTAAACGTGCCTGGTTCTATCTTTATTGGAATGATTGTTACTGCCATCTTCGGTATGATCATTGGTCAAATTCCATTACCACATAACATCGTTTCTGGTGCCCCAAGTATTGCACCAACCTTCGGCCAAGCGGTTTTTCACATTAAAGATATTAATACAGCTCAACTTTGGATGGTTGTACTAACTTTCTTATTAGTTACCTTCTTTGATACTGCTGGTACTTTAATTGGAATGACTGAACAAGCCGGTATGGTTGACAAGGATGGCAAGATTCCACGGATCGGTCGTGCTTTTTTGGCTGATTCAACTGCTATGGTTGAAGGTGCAGTCTTTGGTACTGCTCCACTTGGAACTTCTGTTGAATCAAGTGCCGGAATTGCCATGGGTGGTCGTACTGGTTTGACTGCTATCTTTGTTGGTATTTTCTTCATTATCAGTATGATTTTCAGCCCATTGTTACAAGTAATTCCAACTACTGTAACGGCTCCTGCTTTAATTATCGTTGGTGTACTGATGGCCAGCAACTTAAAGAAAATCGATTGGGAAAAGTTCGAAATTGCCTTTCCTGCTTTTCTTACCGTTGTAGGGATGCCACTGACTTACTCAATTTCAGATGGTTTGGCATTAGGCTTGATTGCCTACCCAATTACCATGATTGCTTCTAAGCGTTATAAGGAAGTTAGTCCTATGATGTATATCCTGTTCGTAGTATTTATCATCTTTTTCTTAGTTACGAATTTATAAAAAGAATGCTAAAGATAAGCAGTTTGAAGCTGCTTATTTTTTATTGACTTGATTTTTATTTTGTACTACTGTAATAAATATATAAGACAGTTTTTATGGGAGAAGAAAAATGAAAATCAAAAAAGTACTACTGACCACGTCTTTACTCACGATTAGTTTGATTACTCTATCGGGATGTAGTTTCCACCTGTTTACCAACAAGAATTCCGGTCCTACAATCAAACGAACTTTGTCCTCTAAGAAATTCAATTCACTTAAGGTAGCCAGTGACATTACTGATGTTGAATTACATGCAAGTAATCAATACAAAGTTATCTATCATGGGCTCAAGCGTTTCAAACCTAGCGTTAATGTGAAAAATGGTCAGTTAAAGATCACTCAAACTAGTAATGGTGTTTCTTATAACATCAAAGAAGGCAATACAGTAGCAATCTACCTACCTGCCAAAGAATTACAAAATATCAATATTAATCTTTCTGATGGCGATATCGATGCTGATGGCAAGGTTCAAGCAAAAAATGTCAAACTTCACAGTGACGATGGTGATGTCAACTTTGACGATTTAAGAATTAGCTCTGGCAAAATTACCTCAGATGACGGCGATATTTCAGTTTCTAATCTACTTACTAGAAAAGGCGCCACAGTTGAATCAGATGATGGTGACATTCGTATTAGAAAGAGCAATGCCAGTGGTTACCGCCTAACTTCTGACGACGGTGACGTCACATTCAAGGGAGATACTTCTGATAATGATGACGGTAGTTCTTACTACAAAAATACTAAGAGTTCTAACCTGCTTTCTGCTCACAGTGATGACGGCGACGTCAACGTTAACTAAATTTCGTCATAAGGCGATAAGTTTCACATGAAACAAAAAATCAATGCATCATTGATAATGCATTGATTTTTTACTTTTTTCCTCACTCACAGCATAAACATGACTTTACAAAATAATTTAAGTTTCTATTGAAATAAACATAATCCCATCCGAAGAAGATAAGGCTAAGTTCTACTTTCCCATTAAAAAATATTTACCAGTTTTCCATTCTCTAAGTCAAAATGATGTGTAAATTTCTTCATCGTCGTTGGTGAAATATGGTGGTCAATTTCAATTACTGTTAATGGCGAATTCAAAAAGACATTATGAATTTGCTCAGCAGTTTGCGGATCAAGTGAAGCAGTTCCTTCATCAACTACTAAAATTTCTCTTTGGAAGAGAAAAGCACGCGCTAATTCAATTCTCTTTCTTTCCCCACCTGAAAGATTATGCCCATTTTCTTCAATTACGGTATCTAAGCCATGTTTTTGAAGGTAATTAGTTAATCCTGCTTGTTGAGCCGCAGCCACGATTTGCTTTTGATCAAATTGTTTACCAAGAGTTAAATTAAAGCGTAAAGTCTCATTAAAAATTTGCGAAGATTGTTGAACTTCACTAAAAATTTGCGTTTCAACAGCCTGATCATTAACCAAAACTCTTCCCTTCTGCGGAGATAATTTACCCATTAACACCTTAAGTAAAGTAGATTTACCTTCACCAGACTTTCCAGTTAACAGAATTTTATCTCCTTTATTAACACATAAACTCACATTATTAAGCACTGGACTATCAGCTTGATAGCCGAAAGTTACATTGTACATATTTAATTGCTTAAATTTGACTGGAGCTTCATCTTGCTTAGTCGTTAAAGGCTTGAAAGATAACAACTTAGCGGTCATTGGTTTAGTAGCAGCAATCTGATTACGAATACTATTAATACTAAAGAAACTATTTACAATCCAAGCGCTAGAGTATTGAACGGCAACAAAAGAAGCCAAAGCAATGTGTCCTTGAATTACCATAATAATGCCGATTCCAATTGGTAAGAAGTCTAGTGAGTAAGCTAATAAATCAACGTAAAAATCACTTTTAGCAATTGTATCGTCACGTTCACGTTTATTCTCAACAGAATTTTTAATTACTTTACTACCCTTCTTTACAAATAGAGATAATACATTGTAATTTAAAACCGTATTGATATTTTTGAGTAAATCCGACATAAACGTTACATAACTACCTGTTGATTTACTCCAATTGGATGACTGCTTGGCTGTTTTCTTGCTAAACAAACTAGGAATAAGGCTTGAAAGACTGGCAAAAGCAACAAAGACTAATGTCAGGACTACACTATTTATCAGCGCAATAGTAACGATACCAACAATTTTAAACACAGTAGATACTAGTGAAAATAACTGTCTAAAGTACTTTTCTTCAATCAGGTTAAGATCATTATTAATGAAAGAAATTCGATTAGAAATTTCTTTTTCTCCTGTTTTTACAAAATCCGTCTGCATCAGATACTCACGAACTTCTTGATTAAATAGTGCTACATTACGATTAATTACTCGATTATTTAAGTATTCTACAATTACAAGTAAGATTTGCAATACTGTAATTACGATAATCATTCTCACCGTATTTGGAATACTTTTACCTGTAATTAACGCAAAAATTTCGGAGTATGACCATGTGCTAAAAGGCAAAGATAATCCGCTTAAACATGACAGAATAATACTGATCGAAAACCATTTGAGGTCAATAAACTTTTTCATAAATGAATCTCCCTTTCAATTAAGTTGGATTCATTATCTGCTTTAGTTCACGATAAAAATAGCTTTCTGCAAAAGTGATCTTCAATCTGCATATATGCAGATTATTCTGGAAGAATAGACAGAATATTTTCTAAATTACTTGCCTTGATCAATTTCTTAATAGCTAATACCTGCTCTGTATCTCCAGCAAAATAGCATTGATAAAAATGACCAATGATTTTATATAAGACTAAAGATGGCGTTTGACTTAATTGCCCAAGTAAATAAATAGGCTCTTTATTATCTTTTACAAATTTATTTTCAGCACAAGTATATAAATAATTCACACAAATAGTGGCAATTGTTGTTTGCATTTTTTCTGTCTGCTCAGACATTTTATCATTATAAGTAGTGAAAATTTTTTGAAAGAAAAAAGCAAAATCGTCATGAGTAAAGATAGAGGTACCAAAATTGGCTAACAAATCTAAACTAAATTTATCTTGAAGCCAATTGTCGCCTGCAAACAAGCGTTGCAGTACTATATTTTTATCTTTGACATCAAATTTACGTTTTCCTTCTAGCAAGGTAAGAATCAACTTAGCTTTGATTTTCAGAAGATCATGATGCGGCAGTTGTTGAATTTCTGTTACCAATTTTCTAACTTGGTTAAAGTCTTGATTATAATAAGCAGTCTGTAATTGATCACCTAAATTGTTTTCATCGTCAGCTTGTGCGACTGAATTTTGCTTAAAGAATTCATCAAATGAAATTTTATTTTTCTGCAAAATTGCCATTAAGTCCTTAGCTGATATTTCATGCAATCCGCGCTCAATCTTAGAATAATGGGCAGGTGATAAAATTCCTGCTACAAATTGTTCTTGCGTCAGTCCCCGCGATTGGCGCGCTTTTTTTAATGCTGTGTTAATTTCCATAGCTGTTTTTATTTCAATTTACGGTCCCTTTTAGATACAAACCAAATTGTCCCATCAGAAGTTGCCCAGTGTCCATCAGAAGTTTTATGAAATTTCAGCGTCAGTTTCTTACTGTGTAGTGTCCAGCTATTTTTACCTTCCATTGTGACACGGACCCGGCCTAATTTTTCTGAATTTATTTTGTTATTGTAGTCTTTGGGATCATATGAATTATGCCCATATACTTTATAAATTGCTTTTGCTGCCGCAGTATTTGGCTTAATGTATTTATAAGTACCAGATGCATCAGTCTTAAAAACTGGGCTGGACGCATCGATTTGACCACTATTTTTCCCCAGAGCTATGTTCACCAACATGCCAAGATGATTTTCCATTACAGAATCTGTTTGATGGGGATCATAGGTTGTAAGATTTTTATTAGCAAACTGTTCTGGAATAGTTTGCTGATTGCGATAAAACAACCAGCCACCGACTGCCAGAACTACGACTACTACAACAGTTATGATTGTAGCTTTCTTTTTCATAAAGGATCACCTGTTATCTATCAGCTTTTTTCTGAAAAGTAATTAATCCGTGTGAAACTAATCTAACAGTTCCGCCATAATAAACTACCCAACGTACTTTGCCATTACTGTACTCTTCATACATTCTCTCCCGCTGAAGATATCCATTATATGTACCATCATTATAAGGAATTTCCATCGGAGTATCTACAGCACCATCATAAGCGCCATAACGCGTCTTATGCCATGGGCCTGTTCTCTTAACTCCATGAACTTTTTTAGTTAACGGTAGTTTTTGAACGTTTTGAACTGAATCTGTACTAGATTCCGCAGCAGATACAACAGCAGTATTAGTGGTTGCAAACAGAGCAGTTGCTGAGAATAACACTAAAGTTGCTTTTCTTAATTTCATATCTAACACCTTATACCTTTCTTTTATTGTTTATTTTCATTACCTAGTTGTTCATTATCATTGACAACAAAATTTGTCATCATTTTCTTTTTACTTGCTAATGTAGGAATTGGGTAGCTTTTAAGTTTAGTATTATACAAATAGCCACCGTACATAATTCCTGTTGGATTATGCCCCATTGGAACAGTGTACATCTTTTCCAGATATCCTCTAAATACCTCATTGCCTCTTCTTACAGTGTAATAAACATAAGTACCCTGATCACGATAGTATTGACGTTGATACCAGATATGTTCAACAAATCCTTTTGATTCAGTGCTTTGTGTTGCAGCTTGTACATGGTTTGATTGAACCAAAGCTGAAGTTGAAACTGATACTAGTGATAAAGCTAATGCTGCCTTAGCTGTTAAAGTTAAAATTTTCTTATTTCTTTTCATAACTTTCACCTACTCTTTTTTTCTTTTCTTGCTTTAATTACTACCTAATCCAGACGGAATAGGAACCCATGGACCCATATTTTTCTCTCCTTTCTTATTTATTTTTCATTAATTTTACTTTCACTACTAAGAACTGTTCAGAAATTGTCAAAGATGACAATTTTCTACAATAAAATTCTTAATCAAATGAGACATTCCATTACTTTTCATAAATTCAATAATCTGATCTGCTTCTTCATTTTTGCCATCAAAACAATAATGGTAATAATTGGCAACTATTTTAGCAAAAGCATTACGTGGAATTTCTGGCAATTTAGAAATGAAATCGTAAATTAGATTTAAATCAATTTTCCCTCTTTGTACGTATACATTAGCCAAATAATTAATAGCTATTGCTGACATTATTTCTTGTAGTCGACCAGACAGATTAGATACATTATGGCGATACGTTCTAAATATTGAATTAATCAAAAAGTCCATATCTTCTGGGGCATATATCATCATAGTCATTGCAAAAATTTGTAGAGTAGATTCACTCCACTCATCAGAATCAAAGACAATTTGTCTAACTTGTCGTTTAATATTCTCAGATATTTGATCAATTTGTTTCTTTAAAGATGCTATTGAAAATACGACTAAAGCATAAAGATTAAATATATTCTGACTTTGATTTTTATATTTTCCAATTTCAATTTTCAAATCTTCAAGTCGTTCGATCTGCTGATGATAATATGCATCTTCTAATTGCTTTTGCCAGATCAAATTTTTGTGAGCAAGATCATTTTCACTATCTTCATTTTCTATTCGCTCTAAAAATATAGAAGCTTGCAATCCATGTTGCTTTAACAAATCAATTAAATCCTGAGTCTGAATATCATTTAATCCACGTTCAATTTTTGAATAGTAAGATGTTGATAACACATCCCCCGCCATTTCAGTTTGTGATAATTTCATACTTTTTCTTGTTTGTTTTAATGCTTCACCAATTGTCATATCTTTCCCTCCCTCGTATTATCATATTTTTCATTATTGTATAATGTTTTGTTAATTTTGCAATAGTTCGTAAAACAAAAGCATTATTTTTATTTTTCAATCTTTTATGTTTACAAATGTAAACTTAGCGAGTAGAATAAAAAATGTGAAGAGATGAAAATAAATTATTTAATTTGGAGGTTACGGTCATGGATGTAACTAAAATCATTATCCTTGTTGTCGCAATCGCCTTGATCGGCTTTATCCTTTGGTGGTTCTTCGGCAAACATGACGAAGCTATCGGTAAAGCAAGTGTTAATCAAGGCACACAAGAAGCTAACATCGTCGTTAACGGCGGTTACTCTCCTTCTACCATTGTTTTAAAACAAGGCGTACCAGCTAAGGTGAATTTTGATATGCAAGACTCTACCGCCTGCTTATCGCACGTTGTTTTTGAACAACTTGGCGTTAACAAAGATTTAACCAAGCAAAAAATCACTACAATTAATATCCCGACTGATAAAAAAGGCACTTATAACTTCGCCTGCGGAATGGATATGTTTCATGGAAAGATTGAGGTCAAATAATGAGTATTTTTTCAAAGAATCAAATCAAAAAAGTTGTCGTTAATGCAGATAATCACGGTTACAAGCCAGATGTAGTTACCTTCAAGCAAGGCAAGCCCGCACAATTGAAATTTATCCCATCAGATAATATGGGCTGCATGAATGAAATTGTATCTAAAGACCTGGGCTTCGATCATAAGCTCGATGGTCAAAAAGAAGTTGTGGTAGACATCCCTACCGACCACGCAGGAACTTATAATTACGCATGTGGCATGGACATGTTTCATGGAAAGATCGTAGTTAAATAATGAAATTATCTAATATTCAGCGTTTCTGGATCTCCTTTGTACTCTCCATCCCGATGCTCATTCAGATGATTGCCATGCCATTTCACTGGATGATGCCAGGATACAACTGGATTGCCCTTATTACGACAACCATTATCATGGCAATCTCAGCTGCACCATATTGGAAGAGTGCTTGGGGCGCCTTCAAAAAGCATAACGCTAACATGAATACGCTAGTGGCCGTCGGTACTGCTGTGGCTTACTTTTACAGCATCTACGCTATGTTCACTGGCCGCGAAGTTTACTTCGAAAGTGCTGCTTATGTAACGGTCTTTGTTCTACTTGGGGATGCCATGGAAGAAAAAATGCACAGCAACGCTTCCAACGCACTAGCCAAGTTAGTCGACCTACAAGCTAAAGACGCAGCAGTTTTACGTGACGGTGAATTTGTCAAAGTTCCACTCGAACAAGTTAAGCCGGGTGATACAATTCGCGTAAAGCCGGGTGAAAAGATTCCGGTTGATGGTGTCATCACTGATGGCTCAACTACCATCGACGAATCAATGGTCACTGGTGAAAGTATGCCGGTTACTAAAAAGAAAGGCGACAATGTCGTTGGCTCAACGATTAACACCAATGGTACTTTCACTTTTAAGGCTACCAAGGTCGGTAGCGATACGATGCTTGCTCAGATCGTTGATTTAGTTAAAAAGGCCCAAACCAGTCATGCTCCAATTCAGAACTTGACCGACAAAATTTCTAATATCTTTGTCCCAGTCGTTTTAATTATTGCAATTATTACCTTCGTAATTTGGTATGTTTTCTTAGGCGCAACATTGGTTAATGCTATGCTCTTCGCCGTTTCAGTAGTCGTAATTGCTTGTCCATGTGCACTAGGTTTAGCGACACCAACTGCTTTAATGGTTGGTACTGCCCGTAGCGCTAAAATGGGCGTTTTAATCAAGAACGGTGAAGTTCTTGAAGAAGTTAGCGACATTGATACCGTTGTGTTTGATAAGACTGGTACAATTACCGTTGGTAAGCCACAAGTTACTAATGTTGTAGGTGATAAAAACAAGGTCTTAACTATTGCAGCTAGTTTGGAAGAAAATTCTGAGCACCCACTAGCAACCGCTGTAGTTAAAGCTGCTAAAGAAGCAAAGACTGAAATTAAGTCTATACAAAACTTTGCAGCTATTGAAGGCCGCGGAGTTAAGGCAAACTATGGCAATCAAGAAGCTTTTGTTGGTAGCGATCGTTTATTAGAAGATATTTCTATTTCCCAGGAAATGAAAGATCAGGCTCTCCAACTTCAAAAAGAAGCAAAAACTGTAGTCTATGTTGGCCTAGGTAATGACATCATTGGCTTAATTGCCATTCAAGATGTACCTAAAGCAAGTTCTAAGCAAGCAATTGCGGAACTTAAAAAGCGTGGTTTAAAGACGGTGATGCTTACCGGTGACAATCAAAATGTTGCTGAAGCTATTGGCCGTGAAGTCGGAATCGACCAAGTAATCGCCGGTGTTTTACCAACTGAAAAAGCCGCTGAGATTAAGAAATTGCAGGATGAAGGCAATAAAGTAGCCTTTGTTGGTGACGGGATTAACGACGCACCTGCATTGTCTACAGCTGATGTCGGAATTGCTATGGGATCAGGTACCGATATTGCTATTGAATCTGGCGGTATCGTCCTTGTACAGAATGACTTAATGGGCGTAGTTAGAGCGCTTGAGATTTCTAAGAAGACCTTTAACAGAATTAAATTAAACCTCTTCTGGGCTCTGATTTACAACACGATCGGCATTCCCATTGCTGCAGGTTTATTCATGGCCTTTGGCGTGCAGCTTAGTCCTGAACTTGCAGGCTTAGCTATGGCCTTCTCTTCTGTTTCTGTTGTAACTAGTTCACTTTTATTGAATAAAACAAAAATTGCTGGTGAAACAGCTCAAGTTTCAAAGTAAAATAATTCTCCGACCGGATATTTTAATCCGGTTTTCTTTTTGTAAATTTTTCAATTTGCGACTTAAAGTTTCAGCAGTAATACCCAAATATGATGCTAAGTCTTTCTTTTTTAACTTTAATTCCACATTTTTACTCCCCTGTTTTTGAGCTAAGTCTTGCAAATAGGCCATTAAGCGTTCCTGAGCATCCATTGAATTGCGCCGAATAGAGTTAGTTTCGATTGTAACCAGCTGCTCGCCAAAATTATTAAGCAAATTCAATGCTAAATCTGGCGTCTTTTTCAATAACTTTTGAAAATCACGACGCTCAATAGAACAAACATAAGTATCTTGTAAAGCCTGCACAAAGTTTTCCTGGGCATGTTCTTGAAAAAGATTCTGCTGTCCATTAGCATCGCCTTGATTCAGCACACCTAATACGGTCTCTTTACCGTCTTCGTTGAGATTGTAAATCTTGGCACTGCCTTGATCCATAAAAAGCATTCCGTTCTTACCATCATCTGGTTGTCGAATAATACTGCCTTTTGGAAAATATTCTTGGTGCGTTGAAATTGGTACTAGTTTTTCTAACATTTCATTTGGCAAATTTTTAAATATGGCTGCTTTGCGAATACAAGCCATGGGTGAATGTTGCATAAAAGCCTCATTTCTTGATCTAAGTCAATTTATTTTTATCTGCATCTTAATACAATGTATTTAACAACTCAAGCAGAAAGGAAATATTAATCATGACTAAATACATCGCACATATTGAGCCTTTAAACGCTGAAAAAATTGGTACTAAGGCACACGGTACTGCCACTTTTGAAGAAAAAGGTGATCAACTACATATTCACGTTGAGATGTTTGATACTCCAGCAAATATTGAACACTGGGAACATTTCCATGGCTTCCCGAATGGTCAAAAAGCTCATGTACCAACTGCAGCTCAAGACGTTAACCATGATGGCTTTATTGATTTACCAGAAACTGAGCCGGTCTCAGGAACTACAATGGTGCCACTTGATGATGCCCCAGAAAACATGAATATTCCTCATGATGGTTATCCTGTTGCCGACAGTAATGGACATTATGAATATGAGATTGATGTCTCATTAACAAAGCTACAAAAGAAATTCAAAGCTGCCTTTGGTAGCGATAAACTACAACTAGACAAGCGTGTAGTTTACGTTCATGGTGTACCTGCAGATCTGGAATTACCTGATACTGTAGGTGGTTGCGTAATGAGTTATGATGCCCATACTACCTTGCCAATCGCAGCTGGTGAAATTGAAAAAGCTTAAGTTAAAAGCCATTCCTTGTGAATGGCTTTTTGCATCCTTTCTTATTTTTTGATAGCATAGATATAGATTATGTAAAGTATCTAAGAAAAGGAGATGTTTTATAAGTAGGCTTAGATCCTACTCTTATGGAGAATAACGAAAAAATTATCCAAGAAAAGAAACGCGAAAAATTTATTAAAACTAAAAAGAATTACAAGCGTGCACCACTAATGTCAGTTCACTTAAGAGTGATGATGGCCGTTATCTTAGGTCAAATCGCCTGTGGCTATTCCCTGGGAATTAGTGGTACCGCTCTTTCTAATGTAGCTAAATATATCAACATTAGTGACTTCTGGACTGGATTAATTGGGGCTGGTGCTTTAATTGGCCTTGCTGGTAGTCTTTTGGTCGGTCGACTTTCTGATAAAATCGGTCGCCGTAAACTCTTAATGTGGAATATGTATATATTAGCTGCTTTTTCTTTATTACATCTAATAACCGCTAATTTTAGCTTAACCTTTATCCTCCGTATTGGAATTGGTTTAATGATTGCTGTTGACTATACTGTAGGGAATGCCTTGTTAACCGAATGGCTACCTAAGGGCGAAGACAGCAAACGCCAGAGTCATTTATTAATCTATTGGACAATTGGTTTTATTTTGTCCTATCTAGCTGGTAGTTTTATCACTGGATTTGATAGTTATACTTGGCAAATAATCTTAGCAACAAGTGCAGTACCTGCACTAGTAACTGCTATCTTCAGAAGTCTTTTCCCACTCCCTGCTTCACCAGGCTGGCTAGCAAGTAAGGGTAAGATTAAGACGGCCAACAAGGTCATTCGTAAGCACATGGGACGCAAATGGAGATTACCTGCCCGCTTTATGAAGCGGAATAAAAAGAAAACGCCTAGAAATATTTCCTGGGCAATTTTATTTTCCAAGCAATATCTGCGACGTACTCTAGTAGGTGGGATTTTCTATGCCTGCCAAGCCTTCTCATTTTTCGGTATTAGTATCTTCTTGCCAATTTTATTACAAAGCATGAATATCACTAGTGGAAATATCTCAGGAATTATCTACAATGGTGGGATGTTCATTGGTGTGCTAATCGGTACCTGGATCTTTAACAAGGTTAGCCGCCGCTTCTATCTTATCAGTAATTTTCTAATCTCAGGTCTGCTAATCGGCATTTTAGCAATAGTACCTAACTTAAATTCAATACTTAAATTAGGTATTTTTACGTTATTTGCGATTATTTTATCAGCTGGTTTGATCCTAGATTATCCTTATCCGACTGAATTATTTGATCTGAAGGTACGAGCAACTGGTGTAGGTACTTGTATTACAATCAGCCGAATCGGGGCTGCCGCAGGGACTTTCTTATTGCCCGTCTTAACTAATGTGGGTGGTGCTAGCCTGGCAATGCTAGTTTGTGCGATTGTTTTACTCTTTGCCTTTATCGTTTGCCTCATCTGGGCACCGGAGACCTCACCCCAATTTATGAAAAAATAAAATAATTAATATGCTACACAAAAAGACAGATTACATATGATGCAATCTGTCTTTTCTTATTTCTTATCTTTTTTCTTCTTGTCCTTAGAATCCTTATTTAATAATTCTTCTGGATCCTTATGCTTAGGCGTCTTCTTTGGATCTGGTACAGTTGCAAAGCGATCAAGCATCTTCTGTAAGTTATTAGGGTTGTCAAAAGTTAATCCCATAAAACATCTTCCTTTCGTTTTCTCAATTATATTAAAATTTCAATTCAAATGACAATAATTTTAACCCTCATTATCAATAAATTGTTGCATCTTAATCATTTCTGAACCAGCCAGATCAACACTAATTAAATCACTATAATCATGAACACTAGTATCTCCTAAACCATATTCAGTTACAATTTTTAGGTCGAAGCCACTATCAGAGCGATCTTCAATTAAGCCTAAACGATCAGAATAATGATAAATTGAATCACTAATTTTCACTATTTGATCTTCGGGCCAATTATCAATAATTTCTGCTGGTGACTGAATTTCATCCCGTAATTTAACTGAACGCTCCAGCCTGTCCGGATCAAAACTGCCATTATTTTTTTGCCATTGAACTAAAAAATTAAAGAAGAGCAAGCGCTCGGAATCTTCAGTAATATGCGTTATATGGCTCCTAGCAATCACTGCAATTGATTCAACCTGCCCTAACTCATTGATGCTCTCGAATACCAGATTATCATCGTCATACTTGAGTACTTTACCAATAGCAAAACTATCATATTGATCATCAAAGGTATAATCAAAATAAATTTCAACCAGATCCAAGTCGTTAGTGAATTCTTGCTTCTGTGATTGCCGCAAATATTGGGTAAATAAGCGATTATCAATGGCATTAGTATCGACACAAACAATATCGTCAAGTGGTATAACGGTGGCATAATGCTCTAAAGTTAATTCATTGCGTTCTAAAATACGCACCTCTTGCTGATCAAGTTGAGTAATTAAGCCAGTGTAAGTAGCACCTGTATTCACCTCAAAAGTTGTAAAGGGTTGCGCGTCAGCTACGTTAATCAGTAAATCATGCAGATTAGTAAAATCCCAGGCTAACACTGTCTTATTTAATTGCTCTAAGTTAAATGAATCCTTAACTTGGGTAATCATATAATAGCGTAGATTAGGCGTATCGTCTTCAATCTTAGCTACTTGATCTTCTTTAATAAAGACTATTCCACCTAAATTACCGCCTTGATCGACTGATTCAAAGGTAATCCAGCCATGATGTTGCGTGATAATGCGGCCAATATAGTAAGAATTTGCATCAACTACCGTAATACTTGCATCCCCATCTAAGTTATATTTTTCTTGATCAGCCTTAAGCGTGATTTGTACAAGTTTATTCAATTTTTCGCCCCCTCTTTTTTCTTCCGTGAATTTAATTGTCGCCTAATCATTATTTTTCTGCAAGAAAAAAGAAGATGGTTTAGCCATCTTCTTTTAGGTAGTTTTTCTAACTAATACGCGTGGTGCTAGTTAAATCGTTCTAGACAATATGCCATATTATAGGTCAAAATGGCTATTTCTAGCCGCTGTTGAAAGCCTGCTAGATTCCTTGCTCGGTTGTTTTCAGTATTGTAATAGCTAAGCAAGAAAAAGTCGCTTTCAATCGTTCTCCTAATTGCCATTAATTAGTGATCGTTATGCTTTTTAGAGCCTTTCATATTTTTGCGATATGGCGTCCAAAGCACATATCCCATACGCTCGTCTCTTTGGCATCATGTACCGACGCCTTAGTAACTGCGTAATCAAGCAGATAGCCATCATCACTCACTATCGCGTGGACCTTGAAGCCATAATAGTAGACTTTTTTGGTGGCTTTATAGCCAATATCGGCTATGCCACGGAAAATTTTAACGCGATAATTGCGAACAGGCTGACAAACTGGAACAGGAAAACTGTCAATAATCAAAAATTCTCCAGCAACCCTTACTTCTTTATTCCAAGCTTGACGGATACAGCGAATTAAAGGCAGGAGCATCCGAGCTCGCCGATTAAAGCGAGAATGAGACAAGCCAACAAAGAATTTACAAAATCTTCGTTGAGACTCAATCCCAATTTCAGTTTGCCAAATGAGCATCGCTAAGATAGAGCTGTCAGAAAGCTTGGTACGATCAACATTTTTGCGATGTTTAAGCTTATCGGGAGCATAGAGTTTATACAGAGAGCGGCAGATTACATTTAAGCGACTAAAACTAACTTGTAAATGGTGAGAGAAACGATTAAGCTTGAGGTAGTTCAATTAGATCAGACTCTTTTCTATTAATTTAAGTTACAGCTTGAGTCTAATCCGATTGGACTTTTTTGATAACTAAAACGATTTAACTAGCACCACGCGTTTGCAGATCAGTAAAACTAGTTGGATCATTGATAGCAATAATCTCCTCACTGATTTGCGGATACAGCCTGCAGACTACACTATACGGAAAAATTATTGATAGAGCTAAATCTTGTTCTCCAGAACGATTTCTAATCGAATGTATTTCCTGAGAATTAACAATAAAGATTTTTCCAGGCTTAGTGTTATATTTTTTACCGCTAATTTGAAAATTATCGATGTTTCCTCTTATCGTATAGCTAAGTTCAATCCCACGATGCCAATGCGGAGCAATATAAAACGGAATTTTATTGTCATGAAAAACGAAATACCATACGTTTAACGGATCGGTAGGAATTACTACTTCGTGAAGATTCTTTTCAGACATTATAGTTTTTCACCATTAACGTGTAGCAACAAGTTGTATAAAGCTCCAAATAAATTTGCATCATTCTTAAATTTAGCTTCAACAATCTTAGGACGAGTCAAAGTCATCTTGTACATTGGCATTTGATCCAAAAATTGATCATATGCACGATTGATTTCTTCAACTAGAATCGGTTGCGCTGAGATTCCACCACCAATCGCAATTGTTGTCAAATCTACTACTGATTGGATATTAACAATGATGCCAACCACATCCCAGCAATAGGAACGTAGTATTTTCAAAGCTTGCTCATTGCCCGAATTGATAGCTTCAAAAGCAGCTAAGCCATCAGTTTCATCCTCATTGCCGATCGCTTTAATGACCTGGCTAACCATGCGAACTGCCGAGCCCATAGTTCCAGCAATATCATCAAAACCCATTTCTTTGGCCATCTTTAAAACCATGAAGCTCAATTCACCGGCTTGGAAGTGAGCACCATTTAATAAGCGACCATTCACAATTATTCCGCCACCTACTCCTGAACCAAGAGTAATAGCAGCACAATTTTGCAAGTCCTTCAAATTTCCTAGCCAATTTTCAGCCAAAACACTAGCCTTGCCATCATTTATTACTGCGACTGGAATGTTGAGATCCTTATATATTTCTGAAAAATCAATCCCATCAAGAAATGGCAATGCGCCACCGAAATGAATCTTCGTGTATTCAATTTTACCTGGTGCACAAAAAGCTAGACCCTTGATATCTTTTTCAGCGTAATTTTTAACTACTTGATCAACTGTCGTCAAGAACTTTTCTTTTTCATGTGGTGATTTTGTTTTGCCCTTTTCAATAATATTGCCGGCATTGTCTAACAAAGCATATTTTAAGTTAGTCCCACCAATATCAATACTTAGATAATTTTTCATCTCATATGTATTCGCTTTCATTATCATTACCACAATTGTACTCAAAGCTCAAAAAGCAAACAAGCCAAATATTGATCATAATTTGGCTTGTTTGACATTATTTAGTTTAAAATTTTACGCTTCTTTTCTAGTTTGTTGGCTGATTAAAGCAAAATCAAGATGACGATAAGCATTCAATAAAACTATGGTACTTAAGAACCAAGTAGCCGGATAAATCCAGTTGGCCATCCAAATATCCTGGAAAAATGGCTTGGTACCTAATAAAACTGCTAACCTTACTACAACCCAGCAAAGCATCATTGCTAACATTGGGATCGTCGCTTTCCCTGCACCACGCATTACTGAAGCAATTAAATGCGTAATCGCAACCAAGAAAAAGAAGAAACCACAAACTCTTGCACGCCCAACACCAAAGGCGACGACCGAAGGCGTCGGATCAAATAGCGCGATCAGTTGCGGCGCAAAGGTAAATACGCTTAAGCCGATTATTTCCGCAATCAGCACTGCCAAAATCACTCCAAACCGAACACCCTCTTTAATTCGCCTAATTTTTCCGGCACCAAGGTTTTGCGCCACAAACGTCGTCAAAGCTAAAGTGAAACTAGTTACTGGTAGAAAAGCAAAACCCTCAACGCGAGTATAGGCCCCGATTCCTGCAACTGCATGTGCACCAAACATGTTGATATATGATTGAATAACCACATTAGACACGGAAATTAACGAATTCTGTAATCCTGATGGTAAACCATAATCAATCGTCAGCTTCAACATCGGCCGATATATTTTAAGATGGCGCAGATCTACCCGACTTGGACCTTTTAGCTTACGCAATTTATTATAAGCAAGACAAGCAGAAAATGTTTGTGCTATTACTGTAGCCAAAGCTGAAAAGCCAACGCTTAAATGAAGCCAATAGATAAAAATAATGTCAAAAGCAATATTTACTACTGATGAGGCAATTAGGTAATACAAAGGACCCTTACTATCACCATTGGCTTGAAGGATACTAATAAAAGTGTTGTACATAACAAAGCCCATTGATCCCAAAAAGTATACTCGTAAGAATTCTACTGATTCAGGCATAATGCTTTTTGGCGTTCCCATTAATATCAGAATTTGTGGAGTCAACACTACACCAATGATTATCAACAAAAAGCCACAAATAAAGCCCACAGCAACCACTGTAGCCACTGCTTCGCGTGTGTGTTGATCAATTTTAGCACCAATACATTGTGCTATTACTACTCCTGCACCCATCGCTAGTCCTTGGAATAACCCGATTAGCAACATGATCAAACTTCCAGACGATGAAACTGCAGCTAAAGCATTCGACCCAATTACATTACCAACTACCAACGAATCGGCAGCACTATACATTTGTTGGAATAAATTTCCCAAAAATAGTGGAATTGCAAATTTAATTATCTGACTTCGATATGAGCCTTCAGTCATTACAATCGCGTCATTATCCACCTAATTCCCCCTTACTTATCCAAACCGTTAAATAAATATCATCTTAACTTATAATTTAATTAAATCACAGGGAAAACAACTATACAAACAGTGACTTGGTTCTCCAAGTACCATGATGCCACCGGTAGATCATCAACATTGCGCGCAAACTTTCATCGATCGCATATGCAATCCATACACCTACTAACCCCATATGAAAGACAATTGCCAATAAATATGAAAATGGCAAGCTAATTAGCCATAGCACAGTTAAACTACATGCAAGCGGAAATCTAACATCCCCACTCGCATTTAATGATCCTACCAAAGTCATATTAACCGCTCTTGCTGCTTCAAGAATAATTTCGACCAAGAAAACCCAGCGTGCCAATTCAATGATTTCAGGTTTATTTGTATAAATATGCATAATTGGCGTAATAAAAATAAAGGTCACGATTGAAATTGAAGTTGAAATTCCCACATTTTGTACCATTGACCGAAAGCCTCTTTGATATGCTCCTTCGAAATCTTTTGCGCCAACAGTACGACCAATAACAATTTGATTTCCTTGACATAAGGCTGAAGCCGTTAAAAATACAAATTGGGTAATCGCTGAAACATACGATTTGGTAATCAATACATTAGTTCCTAAAGTAGCAACAATCATTGTGACTACCACTTGAGCCCCAGAATAAGAGACTGATTCACCTGATGAAGGTAATCCTAACTTAAGAATTTGTTTTAAAAATGGTATCGAAAACCGTTTGAAGTTAACTTTTAACACATTGAACTTCACATATCGCTTAACTAAATAAATTGCTACAATCCCCGCACAAAATTGGCCAAAGATACCTGAGATTGCAATCCCTCTAACGCCAAAATTAGGTAAGCCGAATGGTGAGAACAGCACCAAATAATTCCCACAAACCGCAAGAATATTAGCGATAGTTGGCACAATCAAAGCTTGCAAGGTTAAACCATGCGTTCTCAAGCAAGCTAACATGACAGAATTTAACGCCAAAATAATCGTTCCTGTTCCATACAGCTGCATATAAGGGATCGCAATTGCAATTACATCATCTGGAATGTTCAAGAAGCGTAACAGAGGGTATGGCAAAAGAATAAAAATAGCTCCTAAAAGCAGACCAATTCCAATTGCTCCAAAGATTGCTGTATTCATTACCTTAGGAATCTCTTTGTGTTTTTTGGCACCAAGAAATTGCGCAATCATGATTTGTGTACCTACCGTTACAAACCCATAAACATTATATGAAAAGCCAAGAAATTGGTTGCAGGCACCAACAGCAGCTACAGCCACTTCATCAAAGTGAGAAATCATCCATACATTGACGTTTCCCACCATCACATTGAAGAGAAATTCAATAAAAATTGGCCAGCTTAGAATGATTAATTCTTTGTCTGATCGGTTTAAAAACTTCATGGCAATACCTAACCTTTCAAAATAAAATTGAAACCGTTTTATTCGATTTGTACATATTTTATTCTATACACATAAAAGGTAAAGACAAAAGCTATACTTTTTTCAATTAATCTTGATATCTGAAATTTAGTCCCAAGCTAATTCATAAACCTTATTTGAAACAGTTTTATTTTTACCGTTAACATTAGCATGGTATGCAACAGTTAAGTAACCGTGATTCTCATCAATGATTTGGATACTTTCAACTTCACTATGTTCACCTGAAATATCTAATCCACCAAATGCACTTAAATTTACATTTTCCCATTGAGATTGGTCATTACGAGCATAAAATGGAATCTTTACAATTTCCTTGTGATAGTATGACCATGAACCATTACTTAAACTTGGTGATTTTTGACTAGTAATATAAATATTACCAGAATTATCTAGATCACGCGTGGTGCTAGTTAAATCGTTCTAGACAATATGCCATATTATAAGCTAAAATAGCTATTTC
>OKSF01000165.1_pt1 | contig 61164 bp, 60 predicted proteins | sample 1606061 | NCBI WGS metagenome assembly OKSF01 (sample SAMEA3541567, study PRJEB24748) | human gut metagenome | biome: human gut; feature: human-associated habitat; material: faeces | place: China | collected 2012
ACCTGTGACCCCCTGCTTGTAAGGCAGATGCTCTCCCAACTGAGCTAATCCTCCATAAATAGGCTTGTTATATAAATCAGCCTATTCAATATATCATCTAAATCTTTTTTTGTCAAACTTTATTTAAGATTTAGTTCAATTAATTTTTCATCAATCATTGTTAATACTTTTTTAGCGGCAACAGGATCCTCAACAAAATCATATTTGTCGCCATCAATCATCATTTTAGGACTCTCATTATAATTCTCATACCATTGAATGTAACGTTCATTTAAATTTTTATAGTATGAATATAATGACGGGTCATTCGCAATTTGTTCAAACGAGCGTCCCCGCTTTTTGATCCGTTCAAGCATGGTCTCAAATGATACTCTAATCGTAATCAATAAGTTAGGGGCTTTTTGATGTGGTTGCTCTGGTAATTCCTCCATCATATTGCCTAATAATGAAGAATAAATATTTGACTCAGTCTCAGTTGCCCGGCCCATATCCGCATTTAACTTAAATAACAACGCATCTTCAAAGATTGAGCGATCTAAGACATTTAAATCGTTAGAATATGAACTTTTAATTTCATCAAGACGTTTATTTAAAAAGTAGATTTGTAGTAGGAATCCATACTTTTTAGGATCCTTATAAAAAAGCGGCAAGATTTTATTATCATCAACAGACTCATAAAATGCCTGACTATTAAGATGATCCGCCAATATCTTTGTCAAACTAGTCTTTCCTGCACCGATTGTCCCGGCTAAAGCAATCATTTATTTTTCCCCCTGTTTACAATCTAAAAGTCACGAACACAATTCTAACATTTAAAATAAAAAGGAGCGAGTATAATTTTTCTCGCTCTTTAATACTTATTAATCTTCTTTCGGCTCGTAGGATTCACCTTTTGTCCGCCGTGATAAATCAACTTTTTCAAGCGGAATTAAGTGCGTTTTATACCGAATTTTATAATAGAAGAAAAGAATTAGAAATAGTGGAATTCCCATATACGTAATTAAAATATTTTGCCAATCCATTTTTACAAAGGCATCAATATTTTGACCACAAATAACAACGATACATAATACAAGGGCAAATACCGGACCAAACGGGAATCCTGTTGCATGATACTTCAATTCAGATATTGTATGTCCTTGCTTTAAGAATGCTTTTCTAAAACGATAGTGCGAAATTGCGATTCCTAACCAGGCAATGAATCCACATAACCCAGATGCACCAATTAAATAATTATATGCTTTAGGACCAATAAATTGGGTTGCATAAGCTGCTAACGACACAACCATTGTACCAAGCAAGGCATAAATTGGAATTCCCCGACGATTTACATAACCAAAGATCCGCCATGCATATCCTTCACGAGCCTGTGAATAAAGCATCCGTGTTGAAGCGTATAGTCCAGAATTAGCAGCTGAAATTACTGCTGTTAAGATAACGGCATTCATTACACTAGCTGCAAAAGCTAATCCCGCACGCTTGAAAACAATTGTAAATGGACTCATCGTGATATTTGAAACATCTTGATTTAATAAGTTCTTGTCAGTATAAGGCAAAATACATGCAATAACAAAAATCGCAAAAATATAGAAAAGCAAAATCCGCCAGAATGTTGAATGAATCGCCTTTGAAACAGATTTTTCCGGGGTGGCTGCTTCCCCAGCAGTAATACCGACTAACTCTGTCCCTTGGAACGAGAATCCAGCAACTAAGAAAACACTAATAATTGCCGGTACTCCACCAACAAAAGGCGCCTGCTTATAGTGAAAATTACTTAAGCCGACTGGACGGCCACCCATAATTCCTAAAATAATCGCAACTCCAACAATTAAAAATACAACAACTGTAATAACCTTAATTAAGGCAAGCCAAAACTCAGTTTCACCATATGAACGTACTGATAAATAATTAATCAAGAAAATTAATACCATTACGGTCAAGCTAAAAATCCAGCCTGGAACATTAGGAAGCCAATAGTTCATTACGATTCCTGCAGTTGTTACATCAACAGGAATCGTAATTGCCCAGTTAAACCAATAGTTCCAACCAAGGGCAAAACCTAACGCAGGATCAACGAATTTTGTTGAATAAGCCGAAAACGATCCGGTTAATGGCATATATGTTGCCATTTCGCCTAAACTCGTCATTAGGAAATAAACCATAATCCCCATAATTCCATATGCTACTAATGCTCCACCTGGTCCCGCTGTTGAAATAGCGGATCCACTAGCGATAAAAAGTCCGGTACCAATTGTCCCACCAAGGGCAATCATCGATAAGTGACGTGTTTCCAGCGTCCTTTCCATCTGCCCTGTCGACTTAGCTCCATCTGCCATAAATATTTCCTCCAAATTTGTGTGCTAACGTCATCATTTACGAAGAGGATAAATTAAAAGGGTCTTCTGATCGGCAACCCTACCAGAAGACCCAACTTGAATACCTAGAATTGTTGAATCAATTTAGGAAGCGCCCCGCAACTTTCTGCGACAGTCCATAGCCTATTATGACTATGTCCCAACAGCTACCCGAAATAAGTTAGGCAGTGTTTCGGCATATTTCCCTTTCACCAGTGCTACGATGCTTATTCATCTAACACAAGCTACTAATAAAATATGCAACCTCTTCATCGAATGAAATTATACCCTACTCAAATAAAAATGCAAGTCTGATTATTTAACAATATATTGCCATAAGTCATCATGTTCATAAGTAAAGCCACATTTTATAAGCACTCGTTGAGACCGAAAATTGCTCTTTTTACACTCTGCATGAATAATGATTTTAGAAGGTAAGGATGAAATAACTTTGTGAAGTGAAAATGTCATTATTCCCTTGTTCCAATGGTCACGCTGCAAAAGATAGCCCAATTCATAATGATGAAGAAGACGTTTGCCTTCATCCCCATACCAATTGCTTAACACAATCATTCCAATTACCTTCTCATTCAGCTTCACCACTATAATATGATTTTTTTGAATAAATATCTTAATAGCTAAAATGCGATTTTCTTTTTTCCTTGGTAGCATCAAGCCCACTGTTTGAACTAATTCTTCATCGTCGAGTAGATTAACAATTCCATCTAAATCATTCCTATTTTTTATCGGTTCAACTGTAATTTTGTTCATCTGTTTTTCTCCTATTTCCCGGGAAATTTTCAAGAAAAAAGAGGGATAATTCTAAAAAATTTAGATTTCCCTCATTAATTGTTATTAAATTTCAACGCTACGTAAAAGCGGGATACGTTGTAACCGGGGAGCCCAGGCTACGTAAAGCCATTCAGCTACTTGCAGCCAAGCATATGCTAACAACATAGCACCAACTGTATCGAAAGGCCAGTGAGCATATAAGTATACTCGAGATACTGCTAAGAAGAAAACAGCAAAAATTAATAAAATTTGTAAAATCGTCCGAACAGAAGCCTTTTGGATAAGCGGAATAACTACTAAGAACAAGATTGCTACTACTAAGAAGAATCCTAAAGTATGTCCACTAGGAAAACTATACCCATCATCTGCTGGTAAGTGTTGGGCTGGGCGAACACGCTTAACAATATGCTTAACAACCGTTCCTAACACGTCACCGCCAAAGATTGTTCCAAGCGACCACAGTGCTGGAATCCGATACCCTTTCAACCATAAAATACCGGCAATGATGAACACCCATATTAAATCTAGAACAGGTTTAGCAAGAAAAGATAGCAACGTCATTAATGCATGGAACCAGCCAATTCCTTCAAGGCGCTGACTAGTAAATAGCGATTGCAAAACTGCATCGATCATCGTTACCACTGATGAATTAAACATAATTAATAGCATTAAAGCAATAAAGAAACCACCGCTTAAGGCGAAACGCCACCATCGATGATTATCACGTTCAATAAACATAATTAAGGATTCTCCTAACTTAAATTAATCAATCAGAAATGAGTATACCACACTGTCAAAAAATCCACCGTGACTTTTTTATTAAATATTTGCGAAAGTATATATAAACTCGATTCAAAAGCTCTCCTATTCCAAAGCCAAGAGTAATAGCCCCCACAATTACCACTACTTGATAGAAATAAACAGTAACAAGGTGATAATTGCCTATTGCAAAGTTTCGAACTACTTTATAAGCCTGTCCTCCTGGCACAAATGGAACTAATGCTGGAACATTAAAAACGATGATAGGCATTCTTTTTCGTCGCGCAGCAATTTGGCTGCATACCGAGATCAAAATTGCTGCAACTAAATTACTAAAGGCAAGGCCGACGCCGCTACAATAGTACATAACCCAATAAACAACCCAGACACCGCCACCAATAATTCCCGCCGTATTATAGGCCTTGCGCGGAATGTTTAGGAGAATGCCAAAACATACTGTTGATACATAACATAAAAGAAATTGTAATAATAAGTTACCCCAATTCATCTGTCATCCTCCTAGTTAAAGTGCAGAACAATTACAATTGCGCTTCCAATTGATACCGCCGTTAAAATTGCTTCAATTCCTCTCGTCGGCCCGCTAATTAAATTACCAGAAACAAGGTCACGAGCAGCGTTAGTTAACGGAACTCCTGGTACAAGCGGCATTACTGCACCAATAATAATGTCATTAATATTATTAGCAAGACGGAATTTAACGAAAAGCACTGCTAGTATTCCTATTATTAGTGAAGAACAAAATTCTCCGAGATACTGGATCTTGAATTTTCGCAGTAAATACGAAAAGGCCCCGTAGCCAATGCCACCAGCAATAAATCCCGCCCATGAATCAGCTATATTTCCGGTAAAGACAATCATTAACGCTCCACTTAAAATAGCAGCAGCAAATGATTCATACCAATTTTGCCATTTTGGCGATGTGTGACGGTCAATCTTTTTTAATTTAGCAAACGCTTGAGGAACATCGATCTTTCGACGGGCTAATTCACGAGAAACTTCATTTACATCTGCAATCTTGCTTAAGTTATTTTTTCGATGACGAATAGTAATCACTTGAGCATGTGGTTCATTAATTGTACCAACCACGATTCCTGTAACGGTTGTAAATGCTTGGAAGCCATGTAATCCTGCATTCTTTGCCATTCGGGACAGCGTATCATTAACACGTTCCATATTAGATCCATTTTCAATTAATAGTCTCCCTGCCAATAGACACATTTTTAACGCTAATGCCTGTCGTCGCTTTGTCAACATTGCCCTTCGCCTTCTTTAACTAAAAGATACTCCCTATTATCCACCCTTTATATCTTTACCTCAATAAAAAAACGACTGGAAAATTCCAGCCGCCCTTTTCTAGTCTTTAACAACATTTGCTGCTTGAAGACCACGTTCGCCTTCTTCAACATCAAATGTAACATGTTGTCCTTCATTTAATGACTTAAAACCATCGCCTTGAATTGCGGAAAAGTGAACAAACACGTCATCCCCGCTTTCACGAGTAATAAAGCCATAACCTTTATCGTCATTAAACCATTTAACAGTTCCTTGTTCCATCTTGGAAAATCCTCCTGTGCATTACGCACTGTAAATATAATTTGTAATTCATCTCAGGTGAAGAGATCCATTTGCAATGAAACAACCGAACCAACCGCACTTAAAAAAACTACATGAATCATTGTATCATATAAGTAAAAATTTACCTAATCTTTATTTACATTATCTGGTTCAATAAAGATATTATGTGATGCTTTATATGAAACATTGATTTCCTTATCATCATTCTCCTTACGAATAACAATCGGTCCTTCAAATGGTTCATGACGGACGACAATCACTTGCTCTTGTGGCCGTAATCCTAATTCCTCTAAGTAAGTTAATAACTCATGATTATCTAAGAAACGTTCCAATTCAACTTTTTCGCCATCATTAGCATCTGCCAGTAAGCGATGTGTCACATCTGGAAACTTACCATTAGCTGATGGAATCACACCACCATGAGGACAATGATCAGGATGCTGGAGAAAAGTATCTAGTGCAGTTGCTAGCCGATCACTTGTCTGGTGTTCAAGGATTTCTGCTTCTGAATGAACATCTGCAAAATTATAATGAAGCTTATCCACTAAAAACGTTTCCCATAAACGATGCTTACGAACAAGTTCTGCAGCGTACTTCTGTCCTTTTTCAGTCAGAGAAATACCAGCATACGGTTCATGAACTACCAGCCCTTCGTCAGCCAACTTAGAAATCATCTCGGTTACTGATCCAGCGGCAATTCCTAGTCCAAGGGAAATCTCTTTATTAGAAACTTTTTTATGACTACCGCCTAATTCAAAAATGATTTTTAGGTAGTCTTCCTTCATTGGAGTCAATCTGTTTCACCTCTGGGTATTAAAATTTGGCCTACGATCGGTCACTATATGTTTTTTATATATTAACATTGAACCCAAATTGATTATATCATATTATTAAAAGTGTAGTTTGGAAAGCCTAACTTTTTTGTTATCAGCTTTTTACAAACCCGCAATTGATCTTTACGGAGGAGTAGTTAATTTATGGACGAAAAAGTAACGGGGAAACGCTTTTTAGCGGTTACCCTCCTAAATGTAATAATTACAATTGTTGAGATTATTGGAGGTATTCTTTCCGGAAGTTTAGCCTTACTATCAGATGCTTTCCATAACCTAGGAGACTCGCTTTCCATTGTGCTAGGTTACTTCGCTCAGCATATTGGCGGACATCCAGAAAACCGCCAACGAACATATGGCTATCGGCGAGCTGAGATTTTGTCAGCATTAACTAACAGTATTTTCTTAATAGTCATCTCGATCTTTTTAATCATCGAGGCAATTAAACGGTTAGAGCATCCCCAGCATATCAATGGGGGAATCATGTTAACCGTTGCTGTAATCGGTCTTCTAGCAAACTTTATTTCAGCAGCCCTTTTACATGCTGGAAGCGAAGATAGCTTAAATGTTAAAGCGACATACCTGCACATCCTAAGCGATGCATTATCTTCAGTTGCGATTATTATCGGGGGAATTATTCTTACATTTGTTAACATCCCCTGGCTTGACCCAGCTCTAACAATCGGGGTTGCCCTTTACATTGTATATGAAGCTTGGCCAATTATTACTCAGACTATCAAAATCCTCATGCAATCATCACCTGATCTGGATTATGATGCTATTGAACACGACCTTAAGCAGATTGACGGCGTTACCGCAGTACACCATGTCCACGCATGGATGATTGATGAACACCGGATTATTTTCTCTGCTCACCTTAACTGTGATGATCTTCCCCTCAGCCAGGTTGAACGGATTTATAGTCAGGTTGAAAAGATTTTGCATGAAAAATATAATATCTGCCACGTAACTATTCAGGCAGAATATCATCGAGGAAAAGATGAAGAATTATTTAATACCCCCGTTGACGAAAAGAATGTTATCAATAACGACTTCCAAAATAACAAATAACTACGAAGAAACGACCAAAATCAGTTTTTCGCCGATTTTGGTCGTTTTTACTACCAGCTATTATGCTGCTCCGTTAATAATTTAGAGGAGAACTGCTATCTAAAATAGTTTTCCGACTCCATAGTGAATTGTAATGGTGATCAACCCAATAATAATATTTCGAATTACCGCCACCTTAACAAGTCCATTGCCAAGCTTAGAACTAATATATCCTGTTAATGCACTCGTCAATGCAACTGCCAAAATCACGGCATACCACTTATATGCTTCTGGCGCAAAAGTCATTGCCATTAAAGGAAATAGACCACCAGCAGCTGCAGAAAACAGTGATGAAAAGGCAGCATCCCACGGATTAAGATAGTGTCCTAATTCAATATCATACTTAACGCGGACAACAGTTTCTAACGGCTTTTTATTAAGAAGATCTTGGGCAATCTTAGTTGACGTTTCAGGAGTAACTCCCTTGTCAATGTAATAATCTCTGACAGCAGCTAACTCACCATTATAGTCTGTTTTTAATAGTTTTTCTTCTTTTTCAACCGCGGCTTTTTCAGTATCCTTCTGGGTTGATACTGATGCATATTCTCCAGACGCCATTGAAAAAGCACAAGCTAGTAAATCTGATAAACCAGCGATAAAGATTGTAAAACGATCGGTTGTCGCCGCAGCAACAGAAACTAGAACCCCAACAACAGTTAAAATTCCATCATTTGATCCTAACACACCAGCACGGAGAGTATTAAGCTTTTCTTCCATCGTTTGTTTTTGTCGCTTTTTTGCTTTCATAGCCATCATTTCTCATCTCCCTAACGCGCAAATAATTGTCCGATCAAGTATGTAACTCCCATGGTCAATAATCCAGCTGCCGCATTTCTAAACATTGACTTAATTCGATTAGACTTGCCTAATACCGCAGCAAAATATCCTGTAATTAATAATGCAATCAGTACGGCAATCGCAGTAGCTAAAATACGCGTATCCGCTGGAGAAACTGTTACAGCGACCATTGGTAAAATAGACCCGGTTGGAAATGAAATAAACGATGCAATCGCTGCCGCATAAGGACTGGTAAAGTCTTTGGGGTTAAAGCCATATCGTTCTTGAACAGCCGTCCCCAAAGCATCTTTTTCCATTAATTCCTTAGTAGCCTGATTTGCCAGTTGCGGGTCAATATCTTGCGCTTCATATTTCTTTTGAACATAATTGAATTCTTGTTGATATTGGTCTTTCAATCGTTGCTTCTCACTAATTAAGGCCATCTTTTGCGAATCCTTTTGGGTAGAAACAGAAACATATTCCCCCATACACATCGAAATCATACCGGCTAAAGTCCCCGATAAGCCAGAAATTAAAATTGAATAGGCATTACTCGTCGCTGCGGCAACCCCAATAACAATTCCCGCAATCGAAATGATTCCGTCATTTGCGCCCATTACACTTGCTCGTAAAACATTTACTTTTTGAGCTAAAGACATTTTTTTCTTGGGCAATTCTATCCCTTCCCTCTCATTAGTTTAGAATCATTATAACATAGAATATCCAAAAAACAACAATGATTAGCTGGTTTGCAAATCCAATTTATAAAGATTCTAACTACGCTATGCATAGAAAAAGCGATAGCTCAATTAACGAGCTACCGCAATAATCTTAAAAGAAATTAGTCTATTCATAGCTTTGAACTGTATTTGTCCGAATAACAAATACTGATGTTCCAGCATGACGGGCCATGTATGAAGCCTGTGAACCTACCGCTTTTCGGTTTCCCTTCTTACCAATTGAACCAACAACCAATAAATCAGGTTGGAAAGCTGGGATAACATGATTACAAATCCGTTCAGCTGGACGTTCACCCCGGTCAACAATCGCAGTAATCTTTTCTGGGTTAACCCCATAATCAATAGCCGCCTGAACGTATTCATTTACTCGTTGTCGTAATTCATCCTCACTGCTGTGAACATAATCCTTATCTAAGATTTGATACACATTCACGCGGTCAGTCTCCAAGATTGAAACGATCCCGATTTCTGATCCGTCACGTTTTGCCTTGTCAACCGCGTATGAAAAAGCGGCACGGGCATCTGGCGCATCGTCAACACCAACGAGGATCTTTTTGAACTTCTTTGGCTTTATTTCGAACATTAGTATTCTCCTTCCTATGTTCTCCTTTTAACGATAAAGCATTACTCGCTCCTCTTCGTTAAATCATATTGTTCACTCACTATGTTACTACTTATCTCAATTTTGTAAATAATTATTTTGGCATTCCTAAAATAAAAGTAATTTATTAAAGAATTTCATAATTATCTTGATAAATTAAGCTTTACACAATTATCATTTTGACGCTTTCTGGAACAAACTATATAATTGAAGTTACCTGCTTACTGATAATATAAATGAAATGGGGGTATATAACACATGTCAATGATTGAATTTCATAATGTGCAAAAATACTATGGTAAGTTCCATGCATTAAAAGATATTAATTTAACAATTGAGGCTGGCGAAACTGTTGTATTAATCGGCCCATCAGGATCTGGAAAAAGCAGTCTGATTAGGACTATCAATGGTTTAGACCCAATTAGAGATGGTCAATTAATCGTTAACGGATTTGATCTTGCCGATAAAAAGACCAATGTTAACTTAATCAGAAAAGACGTCGGCATGGTCTTCCAGCACTTTAACCTGTACAACAATAAGAGCGTTCTTGAAAACATCATGCTTGCGCCACGAATCGTCTTAAAACGGCCAGATGATGAAAACAGAGAACTGGCAATGCAGCTTCTTGATAAGGTCGGGCTTGCCAACAAGGCTGATAGTATGCCAGCACAGTTGTCTGGGGGACAAAAGCAGCGAATTGCAATTGCGCGTAGTCTTGCAATGAAACCTAAATGCTTATTATTCGATGAACCAACAAGTGCGCTTGATCCAGAAATGATTGATGATGTTTTAGACGTTATGAAAGACATCGCCAAAAATTCAAATATGACTATGTTGGTTGTGACCCATGAAATGGGATTTGCACGTGCAGTTGCCGACCGAGTAATATTTATGGCAGACGGTCAGATTTTAGAAGATGATTCAACAGAAAAGTTCTTTGGCGACCAGCCATCCACAGAACGTGCTCGTGAATTTATGAGTAAGATTAGCGGTCACTAAGGAGGGAACAATATGAAAAAGTATTGGCGATTAATTAGTCTTAGCGCCCTCCTCATTATGACCGTCCTGACACTATCTGCTTGTAGTAGTTCAATTTCCAAAAAAGATGTCTTAACTGAAGATATGCGTAGTCAACGAATTACATGGGGAGTTAAAGCGGATACGCGGCTTTTTGGCTTAGAAAATATCCGAACCGGAAAACTAGAAGGATTCGAAATCGATCTTGCAACAGCTTTAACAAAGAAAATTCTCGGTCCAAATGGGAAGCCTACCTTTGTTCCAGTAACTAGCGGAACACGGGTGCCATTACTAAAAAACGGTAATATTGATGCAATCATGGCTACCATGACGATCACCCCCGAACGAGCTAAACAAGTCGACTTTACTCATTCTTACTTTGATGCAGGGCAGTCACTTTTAGTTCGAAAAGGAAGCCCAATTAAAAATATCAATGATTTAAACAAACGTGGCGCTGTTATCTTGGGAGTTGCGGGTTCAAATTCAGTAAAGAACGTTGCCAAATTTGCTCCTAAAGCCCGTGTGCTTCAATTATCAGATTATGCCCAAGCAATGACTGCACTTAAGTCAAAGCAAGGGGATGCTCTTACTACTGATAATGGTATTCTTTATGGAATGGCTGCTGAAAACCCTGGCTATGAAGTCGTTGGCGGCAATTTTACTAAAGAACCATACGGAATTGCTGTTAATAAAAATCAAGAACGATTCCGTAAGAAGTTAAACTGGGCACTAAAAGAAGTTGAAAAAGATGGAACTTATAACCGCCTCCTTCTTAAATGGTTCGGTGATGTCAAAGGATTTAATTATCAGGAGATGAAACGCTAATGTTAAACTTAATTGCAAATGAGTGGCATCCCCTTTTGACCGGTTTATGGAATACTATTCTCTGTAGTCTAATCGCATTAATTGGGAGCCTTATTATTGGAACTTTCTTTGCTTTGCTAGAAATTTCTCAACACCGTGTTGTTAAAATTATTGGTCACGTCTATGTTGAAGTCTTTCGTAATATCCCGTTGCTAGTAATTACAATGGCTTTCTTCTTGATTATCCCAATGTATATCGTCAAAATTAATGGTTTTACAGCGGGGACGATTGGCTTAACCCTTTATACTTCAGCTTTTATTGCTGAAACTGTCCGTGCCGGAATTAACTCAATTGACCCCGGACAAATGGAGGGAGCACTCGCTAATGGTCTAACTTATGGTCAAGCAATGCGGTACATCGTTTTGCCCCAAGCTTTTCGTGTGGTAATTCCCCCGCTTGGAAACCAGTTCATCAATCTAGTTAAGAATTCATCGGTGCTTGCCTTTGTCGCTGGCTTTGATCTTATGTACCAAGGTAATTTAATTGCAAACGATACGCTTGAAACAATGCCTACTTACTTTATCGTGGGGATAATGTACTTAATCATTACTCTTCCGCTAAGTTACTACATGCGGCATCTTGAAAAGAAACTAGCCTAGGAGGGATGAAAAATGCAAAACTTTATTGATGCTTATTCATGGATTAATATCCGTTTCCTCCTTGAAGGGCTATGGATTACAATCGAAGTTTCCCTTATTTCCATTGTGATCAGTTTTATTCTTGGAACGTTTCTCGGAATTATCCGTTATGCCAAAATCAAATATCTTTCAGCGATTGTGGGGTTCATTATCGACATTCTCCGTAACCTGCCACTCCTGTTAATTATTTTCTTCACCTACTTTGGCTTACCAAATATTGGAATAAAACCAGAAATTATCCCTGCAGCTATCATGGCCCTGTCAATCTTTGAATCTGCAATGGTAGCAGAAATTGTTCGTTCGGGGATAAATTCAATCGACTATGGTCAGACAGAAGGAGCCTTAGCAAATGGTCTTACTAAGTGGCAAGCATTACGAATTATTATTTTGCCGCAAGCAATTAAAAATATGATGCCGGCCTTAGTTAGTCAGTTTATTTCGTTAGTCAAGGATACTTCTTTGGCGACAATTATTGTTTTGCCCGAGTTGATGTATCACGCACAAATTATTTATGGTCAAAATACTAACTACATTATTCCAATGTTTGTTGCGTTGGCCGTCCTATACTTTATTGTTTGTTACTCCCTCTCATTATTTGCACGATACTTACATAAACATATTGCATAATAAAAAGATGTGACCGCGAAATTTTCCAGTCACATCTTTTATTTTTTAATATTGAATCATAAAACCGAAACGCTGGTGTTCGCCAGTCAGCCGATCTACATGCCGTTCCATTACCTGCCGGCGCTGTCCGTACATCATCCAAACTGTAATTCCGATAAATACGGCTAATTCAATCCCTGTTCCAATCCAATCCTGAATTGTAACTTTACCTGTCATCAGTGTCGAATCAGAAGCGACAAATGCCGTCCAATCTAACAAAAAGTGCATTATCATCGCTAACCATAGCTGACCAGTATAAACATAAACAGTCGCAAAGAAAAGCCCGATTCCCGCTGCACTAACAGCTTGTAGAATAGTCATGGACCATTCTTGCGGACCATAATTAGTAAGATGAACAATTCCAAACAAAATTGAACTGGTTGCTAAAGCTAGTGGAAGGCGTTGTCTTAGGTTGCGCCAAGCATAAAATAGAATGCCAAGAATTGCAAAACGGAATAAGCTCTCCTCCATTACTGCCGCTTCAAATGCAGATAAGGTAAAGTCCCAATTAGCATGGTGCAGGTTAGGCATTTCACCAGTGTTTAATGCCATAAAAATAATATCTACTAAAATTAGCCCGGCAAAAATCCACCAATTAAAATCACCGCTCCAATGCGGCTTTAATCCCGGCCAGGATAAATGCCATGTTCTCATTACTGTAGTAGTAAGAATAAAGAACGCAACAGCACCCACTGCACCAGTAGATAGCGTCAATAATAGAAAGTGGTTATCAACTAGGTCCGTTGGTAAAGCAATCAAGGGGGTAAAAACAACTTGTGCCAACCAGGCAATAAATATTAGCCGCTCAATACTCCAATTCATCAGTCCCCCAACCACGCTAGCAAAGGGCGCGAACATAATGAAATAGTAAAAAATCATCATTGTAACTACACCCCGTGATGGCAAATGCAGTAGCACGATAATTTCACGAACCATAACGTCCCATGCAAAAACTAGAATTATCGGCTGAGTTATTACCTGCAGCCACGCGTTTAACTTTTTTACTAGCAACGGCAAATTAGGAAGCAATTCAAAAGTTAGACCAATCGCTAAAATTGCAACCATAATCAGCAATGCTAATGCAACTGTTTGACGATTAAACTCGTAATTACGAATCATCATCATTGCCAAAATGACCAGGGTTGCCCCAATTTGAACCCGATACCAGATCCTTAAATAATCGTTTCCGGTCATTTAACCTCACCCTCTCTGGGAAATATAAAATAATTGCTAAATATGATCATACCAAACAATCTCCTTAGTTTTAAGGACAAATCCTCTTTTTTTAGTTTAAACCAGAAAAGAACTTACAGGCAAAAAATCTGCAAGTTCTTTTTGTATTGCTTATTTAGTATTTCCGGTCGCAACCGCTTGTTTTTCTTTAACATTCTTCTTTTTAGAATGATGCTGCGAATTACGGTGGTTATGGTTACTTGACCGCTCACCCTTATGTGATTGGTTATTTTTATTATTTGGACGACGATAATGCTGGTTCTCTGAACGATTATTACCATTCAAAATCGTTACCATCGGAATAATTACCGGACGACGACCTGTTCGATCATAGAGCAGTTTTTGTAGCCTGCTAATAATTGTCCGGTTAAGTACCCGTTGGTCAATATGTTTATGATTCTTAAAGGTATTAAGAATTGCCCAGAACACTTCATGGTTAGCAGCCTTAATCAATTCTTGTGATTCATGCATATAAACAAAACCACGCGAAACAATATCTGGACCGGCAACAATTTGATAGTCCTTTAGATCAACAACTGCAATCGCGGTTACAACCCCTTCTTCAGATAGTAGGCGTCGTTCACGAATCTCAGGGTTCCCAACAGTATCACCGGCATCACGACCATCAATATACACATCGCTGACACTATCAATGTGATCGGCAACACGACAAGAGTCCTTTGTTAAGGCTAAAACATCCCCATTAGATAGGACAAAGCTATTTTGCTTAGGCACACCAGTCATTTCAGCTAACTTAGTGTGAATCTTTTGCATCCGGTATTCACCGTGAACCGGCGCAAAGAATTTCGGCTTCATCAAGCGGAGCATAAACTCTTCATCGACTTGACCACCGTGCCCGGATGTATGGATATTATTAACATAACCGTGAATAACATTAGCACCGTCTTCTTCAAGCTTATTGATCAAGGCATTAACGCTAGTCGTGTTACCCGGAATTGGGTTACTTGAGAAAACAACGGTATCCTCAGGCTGAATGGTAATCTGGCGGTGAGTTCCGTTAGCAATCCGACTAAGCGCCGCCATTGGTTCACCCTGCGATCCAGTACACATGATCAATACTTTTTCTGGTGGATAGTTATTAATTTCGTTTTGGTCAATCAATGAGTCTTTAGGGATATTCAGGTAACCGAGTTCTTGACCGGCCGTAATCGCATTCTCCATACTACGGCCAAAAACAGCAATCTTACGCCCTTGAGCAATGGCTGCATCAGAAGCTTCACGTAAACGATAGACGTTAGAAGCAAAGGATGCGAAAATAATCCGTCCCTTGATCCGTTCAAAAATACGCCGAATGTGAATATCAACCCATCGTTCAGACTTAGTAAATTCCGGTCGTTCTGCGTTTGTACTATCTGAAGTCAGTAGTAAAACACCATCATCGCCTAGTTTAGCCATTTGTTGAAGATTTGGACCAGGCAAATTCCCAACCGGTGTCAAATCAAACTTAAAGTCCCCGGTTTGAACAATTGTCCCTTGCGGAGTATGAACTGCAATCCCTAATGTATCAGGAATTGAGTGGGTTGTCCGGAAGAAACTAACCCATAATTTCTTAAAATGAACCTCATCAAATTCATTGATTTCATGCAACTCTGCGTTTCGTAATAGATGTTTTTCTTCCAGTTTTCCCTTAATCAAAGACATCGCAAAGGGACCTGCATAAATTGGTGCATTAACCTTTTGCAGGAAAAATGGAAGACCGCCAATGTGATCTTCATGACCGTGGGTGATAAAGATCCCCTTAATCTTATCTTTATTTTCAATAAGGTAGTCATAGTTTTGAATTACATAGTCAACCCCCAGTAATTCATCTTCCGGGAATAAAACACCACAATCAATTACGATAATTTCATCTTGAAATTGTACACAATACATATTTTTACCAATTTCGCCAAGACCACCCATGGCGTAAAAGGCAACTTCATTATTTTTTATCTTTAACTTTGCCATAATACCTTTCCTTTTATAGATTTTTATAACGTTAATTAACGGAAATTTAAGTAAGCCAAAAGAACCGCTTTGTTTGGGCAAGGTCGGTTACTTTATTCTAATTTTATTTCTTGGCACTTAACTTTATTATTTTAATCCGTACGTAAAACTAATGTTATTTTACCACATCTACAAATTTGAAGGTAGTAATAAAGGAATGAAAAATAACCTTCTTAGCAAGCCATTATTCATTCCCTTAAGTTAATCTCTAATTTAGTCTTCTTCAGGTAATTGTTCTTCTTTTTCTGACCATGCTGTCATCCAATCAACAACCGGTTCTCCATCTTCTCGATATTTAACATCCGTCAAGTCCGCTAAAATTTCTTGATATGCGGGCTTACTAAGCCGGGTACTTACTTCAGTCAGCTCATGGTGATCCATAAACTGATTATCGCGTAACACTTGGTTAATCGTTGCAATCAGTTCATTTGAAACACGCGATCCTAGAATTTCCAAACTTCCTTTACTATATTGACTAACATAAAAATCAATAAATGAATTAAGGGCATTTTGCTTAGCGTCCTCGCTTAACTCACTGTAACTTAAACCCGATGTAGTCACTTATGGTCTCCCTTTCTAATTTTCCTTTACCTTGTCATCTTTACCATACCACAAAGTTTCTTTTGCGTTAATTATCCGCCTTATTGCGGTCCCGGACATGAAGACTGGTTTTATCGTCAGTAATTACCGCATAAACTTCTTTAGTCGGGTCTTCAGCTAAGGGCCCTAGTTTTACCTCGCCCTGTTTTTCCCCAGTCTGTTTTATTTCCATAATGCAATCAGTAATAAAACGCGTAAAAATTTTATGAAGCTCACACCGTTCCTGCTCTTTTTTTACTGCCGTTGTTAAAGTAAAACCTTGATCTAGAAATACCTTAATTGTAAATACTTGAAAAATTGTTGGAAAACTAAAGTAATGATTCTTATTTTGCTCATCTTGGTCTGAACTTATATAACCCTTTCTTTCCCAATATCTTAATTGACTTGTAGATACTCCCGTTACTCGAGACACTTCACTCATACTTATTTTAAGCTGTTTGCTAACAATCATTTTCCTAATTTGTTCAGAAAGCGGATCCATATTTCTCTCCTTCAACTTTATATTCTACTGTTAAATTATCAAAAATCCGTTATCTTTGTCAAATTATTTGACAAAGATATTAAATAGTATTATATTCTTCACATTGCATAAAAATATAAAGGGGGATTCTATTCGTGAATCAAGAGCAACAACCCGTTGATATTAATGGCAAGAGTTACAATCGTTCCTTAATGATCTTTGTATTATTAATCGGGGCCTTTTGTACAATCTTAAACCAGACCATTCTATCAACCGCCTTTCCGGCATTAATGAATGCATTTAATATAAGTACTGCTACCGTTCAATGGTTAACTACCGGTTTTTTATTAGTTAACGGAATTATGATCCCCGTCAGTGCTTACCTTACTAGTCGTTTTAATACCAAGAGTCTTTTTATCATTGCAATGTCGATTTTTGAAGTTGGAACCATTATGGCATGGATTGCTCCATCATTTGCGGTCCTATTAATGGGACGGCTTGTTCAAGCAGTCGGTGTTGGAATTAACATGCCGCTGATGCAAAATATCATGTTAACGGTATATCCACCTGAAAAACGGGGAGCAGCCATGGGGATTAATGGTCTTGTTATCGGTTTAGCTCCTGCCATCGGTCCCGCCCTCTCTGGTTGGGTTATTGACAATTTTAGCTGGCGTTGGCTCTTTGGAATGATCGTTCCAATTGCCGCCCTAGTAATTATCGCAGGTATTTTTGCCGTTAAAAATGTTATTCCAAATGCTAAGCCAAGTCTTGATTGGATTTCAGTTATCATTTCGACACTAGGATTTGGAAGTATGCTTTATGGTTTCTCCAGCGTTGGTGATAAAGGATGGACAAACCCTATCGTCTTCTCAACAATCATTGTTGGAGCAGTCTTAGTTGCCTTCTTAATTATTCGCCAAAATAAACTAGACGAACCATTTCTTGAATTCAAAGTCTTTGAGAGTAAAGAATTCTCACTCGCAACTATCTTAAGTTCAATTGTTATGATGGCGATGGTTGGGGTCGAATTTGTTATTCCTCTTTATCTTCAAATTATTCATGGAATGTCAGCTTTCCATTCTGGCCTTACATTACTGTTTGGGGCATTATTCATGGGATTCATGAGCCCAATTACAGGGAATTTATTTGACCGTTATGGAGCTAAACGACTTGTCTTTACGGGGATGTTCATTTTAAGTGTTGGTACAATTCCATTTGCCTTCATTACTCGTGATACTCCAACCATTTATATTGTCTTCCTATACGCGGTCCGAATGTTTGGTATTTCAATGGTAATGATGCCTGTTACAACTGCCGGAATGAATTCTCTTCCTTATAATTTGATTTCTCACGGGACAGCAGTTAACAATACGGTTCGCCAAGTTGCTACTTCAGTCGGAACTGCAATCATGATTTCCGTGCTTACGAATGTTACAAATAGTAATAAACCGGCTCATTCGTTGCTTGTTCAAGCGCCATTACAATACAAGGCTAAGATGTTCGATGCAACCTTGATGGGATATCACGCTGCCTTCTGGTTTGCAATCGCCTTTTCACTAATTGGTCTCGTCCTTGCCCTCTTTGTTACTAGTGGTAACGGAATTCATCTAAAAATTGATAAATCTGCTAATAAAGGAGGGGAAAAGTAATGGTCATTATTTTAACTTTTCTGGGCGCAATCGCATTCTTTGTATGTATGATGTTTATCCAGCAAAAAAATTTACGAAACATCTTAGCAACCATTACGGGAATTATTTTTATTGCCTCCACAACGTTAATGACGTTAAACTACAGTCACCATTTTGGGATGCATCAAGTAACAACTACCACAACTACGCGTATTTACTCCGCTTCTAATTCAACGATGCCCCTTGCCCTCTATCAACCAGTAGGGAAAAGCGGTCAAGATAATGTCTATATCTATAACACAAAGCCAAAACAAAAAACGCCCCACCATACTCAAGCAAACGAGTATACTACCAGCCGCATCAAATGGACAAAAAATGATACGCCACAGTTAGTCACAACTGAGACTCGTTGGCAGTATAAAAACAATTTTTATAAAGTCCTCTATGCATGGTCTGGGATGGATAATACATTAGTTAAGCGTACAAATGTATTAGAATATCCACAAACATATATTAAATTAACAACTAGTCAGGCCAACAAGCTTTCAAAGATTACAAAATCAGCCGCTGGGAAGCATTTACAAGCACAGGCAGCAGAACAGGGACGGGCATTTGTTACTGCAAAAGTTCAAGCAGCAATGGCTAAGAATCCGCAAATGACAGCTAAACAAATTCAACAAGTTTCCGCTCAGGCAGAACAAGAATTTCAAGCACAAAGCGTTAAGCAGATTTTAAAACAAGTTAAATAAAGGACTGTAACATAAATCCTACTACTTAGATAAAATACAAACAGCGCAGTACACAAATGAGCTCCAGTGTTCGGCAAATCCGAACGCTGGAGCTCTATTTGTGCTTGCGGGATGATTCACTCCCTTTAGTTAAACACTGCTGGCATTGCAGATGTAAAGGTTAATTGTTTAAGGGTAAACGGATCCATAAAACTAATTTTACTTGCATGAAGCAGCTGATGATCATACTTACTCGTATCTCCGCCATAAAGATGATCGCCAATCAGCGGGTGACCAATTGAAGCAAAGTGAACACGAATCTGATGCGTCCGTCCGGTATGCAACCGCACTCTTACTTGGGTCCAATTATCTTCCTGCTTTTCAACCCAATATTCGGTTAAAGCGCGTTGACCATCTTTTGCAATTACCCGGGCAATTTTACCTTCGCGGCGAGCTATTGGTTTATTTATTTCACCATGCTTATCCGTTAACGAACCTTCTACTAATGCCATGTATTCCTTAATCATTTTATGTTGTTGAACTTGCTGACTGATCATACTGGAGGCAATATGATGCTTAGCTACCAGCAAAAGTCCTCCTGTAAACCGGTCTAATCGGGTAATCAGATGCGGACGTAAATCAGCGGAACCGCTAGAAAGCAGATACCCCTTTACCCTGTTGAGTACTGTTCCGTTTAAGATCGTTGGTCCGGGAATTGATGAAATTCCTGCCGGCTTATCAACCACTAGCCAGTTATTATCCTCATAAACAATATTTAATTGCTCGTTACTAACTGCAACACTCTCGTCTGCCGGTTCTGGCTGAGCTTTAACCGTTAATGGTTGGTGTGGCAGAATTTGCGTAGTCGGTCGAACCTGCCGATGATCAACAAGGAATTCGCCTTCACCATTTTTCAAATCGTTAAATAATCGATGGCCCATTCCTAGTGATTGAAGATATTTTTTTATCTTAATCGGCTCTGATCCTTGGTATACCCATGTATTTTCCATATTCAGTACTTTCCCTTCTAAGTTTTTATGTACAAAAAAAGAGCTGATGACATGTATCACAGCTCTCTTAATTATGACGGTCCGTACGAGACTCGAACTCGTGATCTCATCCGTGACAGGGATGCGTCCTAAACCAACTAGACCAACGGACCATTTGACAACAAATAAAAGTATACGAAACTTCCCCTCAGGTGTCAACAACTTTTTTAATTTCCTTTTTCTTCTTCATCAGCCATAAATACCTTATAATAGTTATTAGCATTCTATTGAGGAGGATACTATGGAATCCCTATATAAACGATTGTCATCATGGTGGGTTAAATACGCGCGACCAATAAAGATTGTCTTTGTAATTTCGGTCATTATCTTTGTCGTACATGCCCTAACCAGCTTTTTCAAAACCGTTGATTGGCACCGGGTTGGTACAGGGTTAAGCAATTTAACATGGTCAAACATTTTAATTCTGCTTATTTTTGGTTGTATCGCAGTTGTTCCAATGCTGGGGTATGATTTTGCAATTGTTAAATTTCTTCCTGGAAAGTTCAAGCGATCATACATTATTCGCTGTGGCTGGATTACAAACACGCTCACAAATATTGCTGGTTTTGGTGGTGTCCTTGGCGCAACAATGCGTGCTTATTTTTACCGTAAGCACGCCAACAAAAAAGATATTTTATTAGCAATTTCTAAGATCGCTGTTTTCCTTTTGTCAGGACTTTCGGTACTTTGCTGGGTTGCCTTATCCTTTATGTTTATCTTCCATCAGGGAGGTCACTTTAACCAGTATGCACTTTGGCTTGTTGCTGGTGGTCTTTACTTCCCTGTTGTTTTTTACTTTACCCTAATTAACAATAACCGGTTATTTAAGGACGTTACCCCAAAAATTGAGGGACTTCTAGTCGGCAGTTCAACTTGCGAATGGCTATTTGTTGCTCTTTTCTTCCTGCTAGTCGGTTGGTGCTTAGGGGTTCGTCACAACCTAGCATCAGTTTTACCCCTATACGTAGTTGCTCAGCTGCTTGGGGTTATTTCCATGATTCCCGGTGCCCTCGGTTCCTTCGATGTCATGATGATGTTTGAATTGTCATTAATGGGAGTTTCTAAGCCGACAATTATTATTTGGCTACTCCTCTTCCGAATTTTCTATTATATCGTGCCGTTAATTGTCGCCGGAGTTCTCTTTCTTCACGATTTAGCTCGGCAAGTTAATGACTTCTTTGATGGTCTGCCATTAGTCATCATTCAAAATACTGCTCACTTTCTAATCACAGCATTCATGTACATTTCTGGAATCTTGATGCTGCTTGCCGCTGCGGTTCCTGACATTACAGCCGATAACAAGCTCTTTGCTCGACTTTATCCGTTTACTTTCTTTTTTATCCATCAATTATCCACAGTGCTATTCGCCATTGCCATGTTAGCTTGTGCCCGGGGATTAGCATCAAAGGTTCAAAAGGCTTACTGGCCGACACTCGCCTTATTACTAATCGGGATTATCAGTACCTGGTGGAATTTAAGAACAATGAGCTTAACCATTTACCTTGCCATTGTTCTGGTTCTTATTCTCCTTTCAAAGCGGGAACTCTACCGTGCAAAGCTTCAATACTCAATTAGTAAATTTGCAACCGATCTTTTGATTTTTGCCGGAAGTTGTATTCTTTACGTTATTGTAGGGGTCCTTAACGCTCCCCAATATATCCGGTCACACAAGATTCCAAACTTCTTCCTTTTTCCGGGTGAAAAAGTTTGGTTCTCCGGCTTGATTGGCCTACTGCTTGGATTAATTCTCCTGGTTTTAATCCTCCGTTACTTCTGTTCTGGCGCTGACCCGTTTGCTAACCAGCAAAAGTTTGCTGCGGATCGGGTTCATAATGTTATTGACCAGTTTGGTGGTAGTCGGACTAGTCATCTCGCCTTCTTAAAAGACAAGAACCTGTACTTCTACCAAAAGGATGATCAGGATCAACTATACTTTATGTACCGTCGAAACTATGACCGCTTAATTATTATGGGTGATCCTGTTGGTAATGCCGCTGAAATTCGACCTGCTCTTCGTCAATTTCTAACGGAAGCCGACCTCTATAATTACCAGTTAGTCTTTTATGAAGTCTCCGGTGACTTTACGATGTTACTTCATGAATTCGGCTTTGACTTCATTAAAACTGGTGAAACTGGACTGGTTCGTCTAGCAGACTTTACCTTAGCGGGAAAGCGACAACGATCACAGCGGGCGTTAATGCATAAATTTGATCGTGAAGGCTACCAATTTAACGTTGTAAAACCTCCATTTGACGACGAATTCATGCAAAAATTAAAGGCTGTTTCCGATGATTGGCTGGGAAAGCAAGTAGAGAAGGGCTTTTCCTTGGGATTCTTCTCACCAAATTACATTCAGCAAGCACCGGTCGTAACCGTTACAGATCAAGACGGCAAGATCGTTGCTTTTGCTACCTTTATGCCAACCGGGGGAAAAAAGTACCTGACCATTGATTTAATGCGGCATACCCATAGTGCTCCTTCGGGAATTATGGATAAAATATTCATTAGTATGTTCCTGTATGGTCAAGAACACGGTTACGAATATTTTGACCTCGGAATGGCCCCATTATCAAATGTGGGTGAATCACAATTTAGTTTTCTTGGTGAAAAGGCCGCCCACTTTATCTACGAATACGGCTACCACCTGTATGGGTTCCAAGGACTTCGCCGGTATAAAAATAAGTATGCTGACGTTTGGGAGTCCCGATACACCGCATTCCGGAAGTGGAGTTCAATTATTAACTCAATGTTGGCTCTTGTCAGTGTCATTAACCAACGTGCAGATAAACCAGAAAAGCATGTTTTCTTTTTCTGGATTACCCGTTAATTTGCCGATAATTTAGGAATGAACTATAATGATCGTGTAATCGTTTACACGGTCATTATTTTTTATTAGGAAGGCGAATATTATGGCTACCGTTTACCTATCAGCAAAATTACCAAAAGTGGCTACTGAAATATTAAATAAAGCAGCAATCCACTATGAAGTTTTTGATGGAACAGGCTTAATTTCAAAAGATGAACTGATTAAGCATGTTAAAGACTGCAAAGTATTGATTACTCCGCTATCTACCCAAGTTGATCAAGAAGTAATTGATGCTGCCCCAAAGCTTAAGCTAATTGCCAACTTTGGTGCTGGGTTTAATAACATTGATGTAAAATACGCCCGGAGTAAGGGGATCGATGTTACTAATACGCCATTTGTTTCCTCAACTGCTACTGCCGAGGTTGCTAGCGGATTAGTTATTGCCCTAATGCGAAGAATTGTTGAAGGGGATCGCGTGATGCGTTCTGTTGGTTTTGACGGCTGGGCACCACTCTTCTTCCTTGGTCACGAATTAGCCGGCAAGACTTTAGGAATTGTTGGTTTAGGAAGTATTGGTCGTGGAGTTGCGCAACGTCTCCACGCATTTAACATGAAGATTATTTACACCCAACGTCACCAAGCTGATCCAGCAACCGAAGCTCAATATTCCGCTGAATACGTTACACTTGATGAATTACTAAAACGTTCTGACGTAGTTACTCTTCACTGCCCACTAACCCCAGAAACACACCATTTAATTGATGCTCCTCAATTCGCAATGATGAAGGATTCAGCATTCCTAATTAATTGTGCTCGTGGACCCGTAATTAATGAAGCTGCTTTACTTCAGGCACTTCAGGAACATAAACTTGCTGGTGCAGCCCTTGATGTTTATGAAGCTGAACCAAATGTTGCTGACGGCTTCAAGAAACTTGATAACGTTATCTTGACACCACATATTGGCAACGCCTCATTTGAAGCTCGGGATGCAATGGCTGAAATCGTTGCTACTAATGCCGTCAACGTTTTAAATGGAGAAGCCGCTAAATATATTGTTAATAGGTAGGCTCAATAAAAATTCCCGCTAAAAGGAGCGAGGAATGGGGCTGTGACATAAGCTCTATTACTTAGATAAAGCACGAACAGCGCAGTACACAAATGAGCTCCAGTGTTCGGTAAGATCCGAACACTGGAGCTCTATTTGTGCTTGCGGGGGCGTGAAAACGAAGTCATAAATGACTTCTGTCACGCTCCCAGTCCCCGCTTTTTAATTAAATAATTATTACTTCACGTTCAAAATTGCAATAAATACAATAAAGATAAAGAAGAGTGCATACATAATCGGGTGCACTTCCTTACCTCGCTTGGCAGCAATCATGGTAAGTGGATACATAATTAACCCAAGAGCCATCCCATCTGAAATACTGTAGGTTAACGGCATCCCGATAACAATTAAGAATGCCGGAATCGCAACTTCGAGTTTTTCCCAGTGAACCCGTTTCATTGACTGAGCCATCAATACCCCAACGATAATTAAGGCTGGTGCGGTTACCTGGTTAGTAACTACTGGCAGCAATGGCGAGAAAAACATCCCCAAAATAAAGCAGATTGCCGTTACCACTGAAGTCAACCCAGAGCGACCACCAACCGCGATTCCCGCTGATGATTCAACATAGGCGCCAACTGGTGAAGTCCCTAAGATAGAACCAACTAACATCGCACTAGAGTCGGACATTAAGGCTTTCCCAACCCGTGGCATTTTATTATCCTTCATAAAGCCCGCTTGTTGAGCAAGACCAACTAATGTTCCCGCGGTATCGAAAAAGGTTACTAGCAAGAAAGTTAAAACAACAACCCAAAGCTGCACGGTATTAATATGGGAGAAGTATTCAACGCCGACGCCAAACGTTGGCTTTAAGCTTGGTGCACCCGAAATAACGTGGTGTGGCATTGGAATCAGCCCGGTAATTAATCCCACAATTGCGGTTACCGCCATTCCAATAAAGATTGCTCCCGGAACTTTTTTAACCATCAAAATTGAGGTAACAATTAGGCCAATGATCGTTAACCAGGTAGTTGGGGTAGTAAATGAACCAAGACCAACAACGGTCGACTTGTTAGCGACAATTAAACCACCCTGGTGAAGTCCTAAAAAGGCAATAAATAAACCAATTCCACTAGAAATTGCAAACTTCAAATCACTTGGAATCGCGTCAATAATTACTTCACGTAACTTAAAGATGGTAATGAGGATAAAGATCAATGAAGCAACAAAGACAGCAGCTAAGGCAGTCTGCCAGTTAACTCCCATCCCGATAACAACGGAATATGAGAAGAAAGCGTTAATTCCAAGGGCTGGTGCAGTAGCAATCGGGTACCTTGCGTAAAGCCCCATCATTAACGTCCCGAATGCTGCGGAAAGAGCAGTTGCTGTGAATACTGCCCCCTGATTCATCCCTGCTGCTCCTAAAACATTGGGGTTAACGAACAAGATGTATGACATCGAAATAAAAGTTGTGAACCCCGCTAGAATTTCTGTGCGAATGTTCGTATTTAATTCATTAAGCTTAAAATAATTGCTAATTGTGTTCAAGAAAAAATCCTCCAAACAGTAATTACGAATAAAACAACAAATGGTATCTTATAATATTCGCATTCATCTGTAAAGAGGAATCTTAGATAAAATTTAGATATTTTGAGCAAGATAATCGTACAGCATGTCCTTCTTAATTTGCTTTGTGTCAACTCCCAAGACTTCTGCAATCTTAAAGGCATAGGCAAGCGCGGTTGCTGGGCCACGACTAGTAAGGATCTTAGCCTCTTCATCGACTACAGTAATATCTTTGTGGAAACGGGCACTCGGTACTTCCTTTTGAATTTCTTCATTCATCCCCGGATAGCAAGTGTAATCATGGTTATCTAACAAGCCATAACGAGCAAGTGCGATTGGTGCAGCACACATAGCGGCATCCCACTTGCCTTCCCGGTTACGCTGAACCATTAATCGCTTTAATTGTTCGTTATCACGAAGTCGTTTTGAGCCACCCATACCACCTGGGAAGGCAACAAGATCATACTTCAACAGCTGATCGCCCATCAACTCATCACAAGTTAATTTAATATTATGAGCACCAAGGACTTCCCGATCTTCAAGGCCAACCATTTTGGCATCAATACCAAGGCGACGCAATACATCAATCACCGTTAACCCTTCAACTTCTTCGCAACCTGGTGCAAATACGACTGCAACTTTTGGCATAACTTAAGATCTCCTTCTTCAATTCTTCATTCTAATTGTTAACTATTTTTGTTATTTCCGTCATTACCTGATCGGCTTCTGGCATCCGGTATACCGGAAAAATATGCGGTAAATCACGCCCAACGACAAACTTAACGGGCACTTTTGTATCACGGAGTTTTTTGACGAATAAGGCACTATCTGGGTACATAATCTCCCGAGTACCTACACAAACAAAAACATCCCGCATCTGACTAACATCACCATTTATTGGACTTAGCCTGTAATCATCATGCTTTTCACCTGCAGCCCACAGTTTAGCTACTCGCCGTAATCCCTTAACTGATAAGGTCACGTCATGAGCTTCATACTTGGTGATTGTCGGGTTATTCAAGTCGAGATCCAACCAGGGAGATATTAAAACTAAGTGTCCTGGTTGTGGCAAATCAGTTGCTGCACAATATTCACAGAAACCAGCGGCTAAACCGCCACCAGCAGAGTCACCCAACAGCGTAATGTTACTTACCGGAATTTGATCATAAACTTGTTGATATACCTGGGTAATTTCTCGATATGCCGTTTTAAACTGGTGCTGTGGAAGATGAGAATATAGGACAACGTAAACGCGTGCCCCTGTTTTTTGAGCTAACCGGTCAGCAAATAACCACTGCTCCTTTACAGGTGACTCAACATACGCACCCCCCGGCAAATAAATAATTGCCTTTTGCGAGCCTGACTGTTCATTTAAAACATAGGTTCTTGCCAAAGTGTTGGATAATTTTCGCAAACTGACGCTAAATGGGACCGCTGGCATCACAAAGTCTTCTTCACTTTCTTGTTGCGCTTCCGTAAGCATCTGGTGAAATTTTTGTTCATCAGTCATCCGTTGCTTAAAGCCGCTTACCTGAATTTGTAATTCAACAAATGTTGCTCGCTGTGAACGGTGTTGACCACAGCATACTAATTCACGGATACTTTGGCCAAAATTACTAGCAAGTTCAGATGCAACCTGGTGTTGAAATTTTGGTAATTTTCTCATGAGCTGTTGGGCTCCTCTTAATAAACTAGTCGAGTTTTCCCGACCTCACTATAGAAATAGTTACTCTCATCGTAACACGATTTCAGCACCCAGCTCCATTCAATTTTATTAAGTTTTGTCTTAAAATTAATTAAAAAGGAAGTAATCTTAATGCACCAAGAATCTCTTTTCGCTCAATCAAATAATAATACTCCGCTAGCTAACCGTATTCGTCCCCGAAATCTTGAAGAATTTATGGGGCAACAGCAATTAATTGGTAACGGCAAGGTTCTTCGTGATCTAATTGAACACGACCAGGTATCCTCGCTTATTTTATGGGGACCGCCTGGTGTCGGCAAAACCACGTTAGCAGAAATAATTGCCCAGCAAACGAAGTCCCATTTCATCACCTTTAGTGCTGTTACAAGCAGTATTCGTGATATCAGAAAGATTATGGAAGAGGCGGGGAAGAATCGTGAGTTTGGTGAACGAACAATTTGCTTCATCGACGAAATTCACCGTTTCAATAAAGCACAGCAAGACGCTTTTCTCCCCTTTGTTGAACGGGGAAGTATTATTTTAATTGGGGCAACAACGGAAAATCCCTCTTTTGAAATCAACTCTGCCCTGCTTAGTCGGTGCAAGGTTTTCGTCCTTAAATCATTAACAGTAAATGACATTATTGCGATCCTTAAAAGAGCAATCAACCACCCAGATGGTTTCCCCGGAATTAAGATTAGTTATAATGATGACGTTTTAACAATGATTGCAGAGTTTGCCAACGGTGATGCTCGAGTTGCCCTTAACACCCTAGAAATGGCCGTATTAAATGCTAATCACCACAACCACCAAGTAAATCTAACAATCGACAGTCTGAAGCAACTGATCAATACTAAATCATTACGCTACGATCAACACGGTGAAGAACACTACAACGTTATTTCCGCCCTTCACAAATCAATGCGCAATAGCGACGTTGACGCAGCAATTTACTGGTGTTCACGAATGATCGATGGCGGTGAAGATCCGCTCTATATTGCCCGGCGGTTAGTCCGGTTCGCCAGCGAAGATATTGGTCTCGCAGATACTAATGCATTAAATGTTGCCATTAATACTTTTCAAGCTTGCAAATTTCTCGGTGTTCCAGAATGTGACGTTCACCTAACAGAATGTGTTATCTACCTATCGCTGGCGCCCAAGTCAAATGCGGTCTATAAAGCTCGAATGACTGCCAAGAAAGTAATTAAGAAGACTGGTAATCTGCCTGTTCCGCTTCAGATTCGGAATGCACCAACAAAATTAATGAAGGATCTTCATTACGGTGCCCACTATCAATATGCCCACGATACTAAGGACAAACTAACCTCAATGAAAACAATGCCACCAGAATTGGCGGAGCAACAGTTTTATAAGCCAACAACCCAGGGACGTGAAGGACGCTTTAAGGCCCGAATGGAGCAAATTAAAGAGTGGCATCAAGAACACGATAATCAATAGCTAATGAAAGAGCGAGCGTAAAAGCATAGCCACAACCGGCTTAGTCTTTACGCTCACTCTTTTAGTTTATTTTTACAGACTGTTTTCTATTTCGGACCCACATCACAATGACCATTACTAACGAAATAGTAATGAGGGTCAATGCAGTGATTACAATGTTTCTATACCCACTGTATAAGATATGACGCATCTCGGGTAACAACGATGCCGGTAAACTACTTGCTGTTTTGGCGTTAGATAATTTATTTAGCATTCCCATTGTAATTCCATGATGGTGTTTGATTCCCTGCAATAAAGCATTATTAAGGATCACCCCATAAATTGCGGACATGAAAGTCTGACTGAGGATCCGCATTAAATACCCCATTGATGTTGCAATTGGGACATCCCGTAATTCAGCATCAGTCTGAACATTAATCTGAAGAATGTTAAAAACTAAACCAACACCGAATCCTTCAAACGCCCCAAGAATCATAATTAACCAAAACGGTGATTTCTGACCACCAAGCAACAGGCCAAGGAATGAAATAAAAATCGTTAAAGCACCTAAGCCAACAATTTCATACTTCGACCACCGATCCTGAATAAACGGGACCAGTTCAGAGCCAAGAAAATCCGTCACCGCTCCTGGGATTTGGGTCATTCCACCAAGTAACGCCGATAACCCAAGAAGTCCCTGGGCCCACATTGGGATATAAATAACAAAGGCGATAAAGGAGCCCCAAATAATCACAAAGAGCATAAAGTCGATTACCAATTCATGATTAGTAAATAACCGGTTCGGGACAATCGGGTCAGCAGCTTGCTGATCAACTTTTACCATCCACCATAATAATGCCCCGCCAATAATCATTAGACCGAGGATAACGGGAAGCGAGGCAACCCCAATTAACTGGACGGCAATCAAAATCAACATTAAGCTACTAACTAGCAACGTTGCTCCCAAGTAATCAATTGGTTTGCCGGCTACCTGTTTATTAACGTTCTGATAAAAGATCGCAATGATCGTAATCGCAATCAACGCAATCGGAACATTAACGTAAAACACCCAATGCCAACTAAGTGCGTCAACGATCCACCCACCAAGAAGGGGGCCGATAATTGAAGCAGTCCCGAAACAAGCACTTGATAGACCAAGCACTGTGGCTCGCTTCTTAAGGTTGGTATAAATTTCGGCAAAGACAATGAATGGAATCGTGTTCATTCCACCTGCACCAATTCCCATTATTGCCCGGGCAATAATAAACCAGGTGATATTTGGAGCAAGTCCCTGAAAAATTGCCCCAATCGCAAAAAGAGAGGTTGCACTAATGTAAGCAATCTTATTTCCCTTATGCTCACCAAACTTACTCCATAATGGGGTTGCGACGGCCATCCCAAACAGGAAAATCGCTACTATCCACCCCATATACTGAAGAGCGTGCAAGTCACTGGTAATGCCGTATTAACAATCGTCCCGTCCATTCCTGCCATGATATTAGATAACAGCAAGGCGCCCGTAACGATCGTTCGTCGTTGTTTTAATTCCAAGTTCTCGTCCCCTCCCCAGAATAAAGATAGCGGGTCCGCAGTATTCCGCTTCACCCGCTCTCTATCGAATGTTTTTTTTAAGTTAATAACTAGTCATGTATTATACAAAGGGTTGAATACTAACTCAACCTCTTTTCAATTTTAAATCAACAATTAGTTAGTATTCTGAATAAATTCCCCTAACCTTTGCCAATCACGCAAAATGGTCAGCTCTAGTTTTCGACTGTACAGAACTGCAGCCGGATGATACATCGGTACTAATAAGGAATTAGTTGTTGCTAGTTCGTAGCCGCTACCATCTTTTTTGGCATGCTGAATTGGTTGATCCAACAGTCGGCCATGAAGTTTGCCAATGTTAGCTTGTGGCCCAAGCAGCCGTTGTAACGCCGTGTTGCCCAGTGGAACGATTATTTTGGGTTGTACCTGAGCAAGTTCCCAGTCAAAAAGGTTAGCAAACGCTAATACTTCCTTCTTTGTTGGGGTCCGGTTTGGCTTTTTTGTCACCTTAGCACCCGTTTTCTTATCGACAACCTCTTTAATAGAATACGGGCGCTGACGAACAACACTAGTGATATAAACGCTATCCCGATCATAACCAATCGTTGCTAACATTTTCATTAGCTCCTTACCAGAGGCACCCGAAAAGGGAATATTATGAACTTCTTCATGACGACCAGGTGCCTCGCCAACTAGCATCAAATCAGGTTTTAGTTTTCCCTGACCAGGAGTAAAGCCCGCAAGATTTCGTCCAGCAACTCGTTGGCGCACTTCAGCTAAAAGATTTTCTGGATACTGAATGATCATTTAATCACTCCCATGTTAACCATTATGCCGCCACTTTGGATCAGTGATAATTCGGGCAGCGATTAACCCTAATGGTAAGAAGACAACAATCAAGAGGGCCTTAGTAATCCAGAGGGCACCGACACTGATTGATGTTAATCCCATATTGTACATTGCCTGATACATGTACAATCCAGGAATCATAATCACGATCGAAGGAACAGTAATTGAAATCTGTGGATAATGAATTTTTCTTTTAACAATTGAAGCTAATAATCCAGCAATCAATGCACCAATAAACGCACAGGCACCCGCAGGAATACTACTATAATCAACTAATTCCAACCGAGTAGTGTTGGCAACCGCTCCAATCAATCCAGCAACTGCCGCCATTTTTGGCGTACTGTTAAACATTATTGAGAAACCAAAGACGCCACCAAAGCTCGTCACAATCCGCAATAATATTAATACCAGTGGTGGCAGAGGCATGGCTGCTAAAGTTCCCGGGCGCAGACGGACGGCCATCGCCACAATCCACCCTACTAGCGTTGCTACCACAATAATGGTTACAGCGTAGGCAAGTCGTTCGAGACCCGAGCGCATATCTAACTTAGAAATGTCTAGGCCACTAGTAATGAATGGAAAACCAGGAATAATGAAGAGCATTGCACCAATATACCCAGTTTCATGGCGTGGACTAATATGAACCAGCCATTGCATTCCGATAAAAGCAAAAAGATAAAAGAGGCAAGCAATTGCAACCCCGACGGAAACACAAGCCAGCAACGTAATATGCCGATCAATTAACTTCCGCCGGACATAGTTTCCTAAGCCTGCACCAAGAAAGCAACAGGCCATTTCAACAGGTCCGCCACCAAGTAAGAAAACGAAGCAGCTACAAGCTAACGCGGCCGCCAACCCAACCTGAATTGGCGTATAATTTCCCCGACTATGGGCAATTTTTTCAAGTCGATTATGTATTTCACCAATTGTCATTTCACTGCCATGCTCATGAAATTCGTCAATAAACCGTTCCATCTGGGATAATTTACTTGTATTAATCCCTGTGCTTGGTAATGATAATGCTTGAGTATAGCTATGGTGAGCATCCATGCAGGTGTATTCTAGTGAAACCAGTCCAATATCAGCTGAACAGGTCATTTTTAATTCACGAGCAACGATATTCATTGAGTCACGAACTCGCCAAGCCCCCGTTCCGTACGACAGCATCATTAACCCAATTCGTCCAGCAATTGCGGCCCGTTCTACTAAATTAGCTTCACCTGCTGGGGTGAAATTATCATTAGTAAAAAAGTCTTGCCACGGGATTGCCATATGGTGATGTGTCGAAATATGTTCTGCTGGTTCGAATCCCATGACTCCTTCAGTATCTTCTGCGTCACTTTTTTTCATGACTGCTTTCCTCCATCAATTCCATTCAATTTAAATTCACATAAATAATTATACCGACCTTGTCAACCACTAATTATCAAGCTGAATTTGTTTTACTCGTTGAATAAAGTCTTGTTCGTCATCACTAAGAACATACCCTTCCCGAATTACGATCGAAATATAAAATTTTTCTGGAATTGGATCAAGAATATCCAATGCTTTGATTCCTGGCTCATTTGTCGCGGCATCCTTAACCATTAGACTGATTCCCTTATTCTGCCGGACAAGTTCCTTAATCCAAGAAACATTCGGTAACCGATAAACAACAATCTGAGGCTTAATCTGGGCATAAGTACAATATGCTTGAAATGCAGATTGATGAACGTATTGCTGATCATAGTTGATAAACTTTTGCTCTGCTAATTCATTAAAATGAACGGCATCCTTTTGGGCCAATTGATTTTGCTCACTAACAATTATTCCGAACGGGCGTGTTGCTACTAACTCAGCAAAAATATCTTCCTCATTAATCGGCGCAGTCGATCCTAAAATTGCAATATCAATTTTTCCCTTCCGCAACTGATTAAGCAGATCATGGGAACCAACCGAGGTTATTCGGAGACGGGAAAGCAAGTCACCAGAAAACTCCTCAACAATTTTAGAAATATATAATTTCCCAATAATCGGTGGCAAGCCAAACCTGATCTGCTTTTTGTTAGCACGATCAATTTCCTTTCGGGTTAAATCAATCTTGTCATTAATCAGAACAGCATTTTCATAAAGAAGCAACCCACTTCGCGTAATCATTTCATCTCGGTGAAAGCGATCCTTACGAACTAATTGGGTATTAAATTCCCTTTCTAATCGTTGAATTGCTTGGGTAATGCTCGGCTGGGAAACCTTAAATTCTTTAGCAACCCGTGTGTAATTTTTATATTTAACTAACGCAACAAAATACTGTAAATCGCGGGTATTCATTTTTGTTCCTTCCTTTTTTCGATACATAATCATATCTTACGCCATAACCAAATAGAACAGCAAGCAGATAATAACGACAAGCGTAATTTATTATCTCTGAATACAAAAAAACAGACTGACGAAGCTTAATTTCGTCAGTCTGTTAGTTAATTTTCTATTCAAAAGTTTGAGTGGTTGGGCAACAGAGTCAAGAACTGCTCGCCAGGAACTTGCTAGAGATAACAGACAACAGAGCCAAAATGTGTTCGCAGGGAAGCCCCTATAGACAACAAACTCCCTCCCAGATGCTTTCAGCATCCAGTCGGGAGAAATCGCTAGCTTTCCGGAAACTCTTTGGGGCGAAGGCACTCTACTTGTCATACTCCTCAATCTTGAAATCGTGGTCGGTGAGGGTGGCGGTGGTGAGGCTACCATTTTTTGGCCGGACGGTGACATCATATTTGCCGCCACCAAATTTTTCAACAAGACTTAAGAGAGTATTCCCATGGCTTACCCACAGAACGTTGGCATCTTCAGGAAGGTCAGCGTGCCGAATTAATTCAAGTCCCTTGTTCATCCGTTCCCAGTATTCCTGATTATTTTCCACATCATGGAATGGATCAGCCTCTTTCAGCCAATCCTTTGCTTGACCAATGGAACTTGCGAGAACAATTTCCTTGAACGTATTGTAGCCATGTGGGGCACCAGCGTTATACCAAGCCCAATCCATATTGGTTCCCTCATAAGAACCATAAAATTCCTCACGGAAATATGGGGCAACGACCGGTGAATGTACAGAATCTGCTTGATTTAAGTCGAGGATCTCTTGAATAGTTTCCATTGCCCGGGTTGTATCACTACAAAAGGCCGCATCAAAATGAACATTTTTCAGCCGTTCACCAGCATTTTTAGCATCTTGCTTGCCCTTTTCCGTCAGCGGAGAGTTACTCCATCCTTGAAGCTTGTTATAAATGTTGTAGTACGTTTGACCATGTCGTACTAAGTAGATGTTTAATTTTGTCATTGAACCATCCTCCGTTCTTCTGTGATCTTCTTAATTATAGCGCTTCCATTAGTGATTTAGAAGCGGAAACAATTCTTTGAAATTGCTTATCCTCGTTTTCACAGCTTCTTCATACTTTCCCATTATCCTTAAAGCCAAGATGAAGGAAGGGATTATTAATGACATTAAAAGAAACTACTTCTCAACCTAACATTGTCGCGGCTAAAATTATTGCCATGAGTGCTAAAAAAGTTACCGTAGTGACAGAAGAAGGCCACTTATTGGTAATTCCATTAACCAAGGAGTACCGGCAGGATAAAACGATGCTTGAATCGTTAAAAGATATTCTTCACGCCGGGATCTGGATCCCCGTTAACAAAAAGTTACGCAAGTTATTCAGTCATGACTGGTTAGTGGAACCTGAACCAGTCCCGGTTAAGGTAAACAAATAATTAAATTTTGACAACAATCTTTCTTAGATAAATGTTTCTCAATTAATCTGTGATAGAATGGCTATTGATTTGCTAGTTTTGCTAGCATTAAATAACTATTAAATCTCGATTGCGAGGAACATTCCTAATGAAAAAACTAAGCAAATTCGTGGACACTAGGATCGGGTTCTTCACCCTTCTAGTGGTCCTTTTTTGGTTAAAGACATTATTTGCTTACTTTACTGACTTTAAATTAGGAGCAGAAGGCATCTTTCAATACCTTATTCTGCTAATTAATCCGTTACCAATTACCGCATTAATTTACAGTATTGCCTTTTACTTTAAGCGGTCCCGCTTCTTCTACCCGGTTTTAATGGGATTAGATATTGCCAACACGCTTTTACTGTACCTAAACGTCATCTATTATCGTGAATTTACTGACTTTATGACCATTGCGACTATGACTGGTTACTCAAAAGTTAATCAGGGGTTAAGCGGTAGTTCACTAGCCCTCACCAACGTTCACGACCTTTTTTATTGGCTTGACATTGTCATTATTATCATTTTAATGCTGCTGCACAAGATTCACTTTGATCCCCGTGCTATTAGCAGTAAATTAGCCTTTGCATTTACTTCAATGGCATTGACACTTTTCGGTATTAATCTTTCATTGGCTGAAATGAGCCGGCCACAATTACTTACCCGGACGTTTGACCGAACTTATATTGTTAAATATCTCGGCATTGATGCATTTACCGGGTATGATGTTGTGAAATCGCAACATATTAACAAGATGCGCCAAAGTGCCACCAAGTCAGAGCTATTAAAAGTTAAAAAATTTACCGACAAGCACTATGCATCCCCCAATCCCAAACTGTACGGGATCGCTAAGGGACGCAACGTGATTGTTATCCACCTTGAAAGCTTCCAACAATTCTTAATTGATAAGAAGGTCAATGGCCAAGAAGTTACCCCATTCTTAAACTCCCTATATCATGGTAGTGATACTTATGCATTTGATAACTTCTTCCACCAAGTTGGTCAAGGGAAGACCAGTGACGCTGAAAACATGCTTGAAACAAGTACGTTTGGGCTTCCTCAAGGGTCGCTTTTTGCCACTCTTGGTAGTGATAATACCTTCCAGGGTGCTCCAGCAATTCTAAATCAACGAGCTGGTTATACTAGTGCCGTCTTTCATGGTAACGTTGCCAGCTTCTGGAACCGGAATAATGTTTACAAGAACTTGGGGTATCAATACTTCTTCGACGCAAGCTACTATGATACCTCTGGTGATAAGGCAACGGGGTATGGCCTTAAGGATAAGCTGCTTTTTAAGAACTCAGTTAACTACTTACAGAACTTACAGCAGCCATTCTATACCAAGTTTATTACCGTTACTAACCACTTCCCGTACAGCTTGGATGACGAAGATAAGGATCCTAATTTCCAAACTACCAATACCGGGAACACTACCGTTGACAATTACTTTGTGACTGCTCATTACCTTGATCAATCACTCGCTGAATTCTTTGCTTACCTGCAAAAGACCGGGTTAGATAAAAACTCAGTGATCATGATTTATGGTGACCATTACGGAATTTCAAATTCTGAAAACAAGGCTTTAGCAACTGCCCTTGATCGTAACCCAGATGACTGGACAGACTTTGATAATACTCAACTTCAACGAGTACCATTAATGTTTGTCATTCCTGGTTCTGGCGGCCACGGAGGAATTTATCACCAATATGGTGGCGAAGTTGATGTTCTACCGACCCTGCTTCACCTTCTTGGAATTAGCACCAAGCGGTATATCCAGTTTGGTACCGACCTCTTCTCTAGTCAGCACAGTCAGGTCGTTGCCTTCCGTAATCATGATTTTGTGACCCCACGTTTCTCCAGCATTAACGGAACAATTTACGATAATAAGACTGGTAAAATTGCTAAATTAACTGCAAAGCAAAAGAAACAGCTAAAGAAGAATCGTAAACTTGTTAATACCGAATTATCACTTTCCGATTCCTTAAACGAAAAGAACCTTCTTCGTTTCTACCATCCAAAGGGCTTCAAGAAAGTTAACCCTGCGGACTACAATTATTCCAATGGTTTGAAGCGTGAGAAACAAATCGAAAAGAAATTAGGAGATAAGTCAACCAGCATCTTCTCAAAGAACGGCGATCGTTCAACCGTTGATGATTACTCAACCGACGCTCCTGAACAAAATCACTCCTCAACCGATTCTAACCGAATCAAAATTACTAACCCGGATGGGAATAACAAGTAGAGTGTGAGTCGTGACGAATTAGCAACTGAGCACTAGAAAATCCCGGACGATGATTGTTTACAATTAAGTCCGGGATAACTAGGCGGAAGTTGCGGTCACGACGAACGCATTTCGACTCAGTTAAAGTAGAACATTATCTCTAGCAAGTCGAGTACGTTTCTCCTCTGCCACAAAATTCCAAAAACACCGAACTGCAATTTTAATTGTAGTTCGGTATTTTTTGCTTTGTTATGTAGTTAAGCATTTACTGTATCATAGCCAAAACGACTCACACTCTATTTAATTCCAAATTCTCTGCCAAAGGTTTCCGCGGTTGATTGTTTCGGTACTTTGTAGTGGGATAGTGAGCGGCTTATTATCGACGGTTCTGATGTCAGAGCCGGTAACTGCGATGGTTCCGAGTCGTTCACCCTTCTTAACTGGTGCGTTCAACCTTGCTTTATGGTTAGTTAAGTGCTTGTAATAACGAGGCTGAATAGTGTACTGAGCAGTCTTTTGCATCTGCCATACTGTAAACGAATGAGGTCCAACAGTTAGCATCCGTTTAGTACCATTAGAAACCCGCTTTTGCGACTGCTTTTTATTCAGTGTTAGCACTTGTTGGTGGGCATTTTGAATAAAGTACTGGTACAACTTCTGCGTTTGCGTAAACCGAGCATCCTTATCCTTACCGGTAGCATGAAACACAACAGTGATCAGTCGATGACCCTGGTAAATCCCCGTACTAGCGAAGCAAGCTCCGGCAGCATCAGAAGTTCCAGTCTTCAAACCATCAATCTGCACACCGTCAACGGTATATTTGCCACCTGAAAGCATTTTATTAAGATTTTCAACTTCCTTTGTCTTCCCCTTGGCAATCGTAAATTGAGCTTTGGGCTGACTTGTAACTTTTAGAACACTTGGGTAATGTTTAACCAAGTACCGTGACATCAAAGCAACGTCACGTGCAGTCATCGAGTTTTCAGCATTGTTACTGATTCCCGCTTGCTTCAGTCCTTTCAGGTCACCATTCTTCAACCCAACCGGATTAACAATCGTGGCATCGGTAATTCCTATCTGTCGAGCCTTCTTTTGCATTTTCTCGTTAAACTGTTTGATGGTGCTCCCATCGGCAGTTGCTAATGCTAAGGCCGCCCCATCAGCAGATTTAATCAAAGTTGCATTGAAAAGCTCTCGCACCGTGTATGATTGTCCAGCTTGTAATCCAATTGCAGAATAGTTTGAATCATTAGAAACCTCAGCGATCTTTTTACTGATCTTTACTTTGGTATTCCATGAAAGCTGGTGATGATTAATTTCATCTTCAATCACGCTTACCGTTAACAGCTTACTAATTGAAGCAATCGGTAGCTTTTCCTCACTATTTTGCTGATAAATAATCTGTCCCGTATCAGCATCGATCATAATTGCCGATCGACTATCGATCATTTGGGCAGCGGATGCCGTTTGCGGTCTTGCAACCACAAAACAAATCATCAGTAACAATGTCGAAAGAAAAGCGATAACCTTTTTCATTTTTATTCTCCAATCAGCTGCTTTTAACCAACTATTTCAACTTTTGTGCCCACCGGCAAATTCTCTTCCATCCACTTTGCATCTGCCACTGATAACCGAATACAGCCATGTGAGCCCGTGGATTTTCCTAACTTAGCAGCTTCTTTTTTATTGTATGACCCGTCCGCATTGGTTGGAACACTGTGGAACAAGTATTCTCCATGGTTTAACCAGGAAGTATAGTAGTTAGCGCCCTCTTTTAATCGCGCATTATAAAAACTATTTCCCCGTTCCTGTTGAACATAAAAAGTACCCGTTGGTGTCATACTTTTCATTTTACCTGTTTTAGGATCTTTCTTATAAATCCCACCGGTTGAATACATTGTGTAGATCACATGATTACCATCATATAAATAGGTGCGGTTAGTCTTTAAATTGACCTTGATCCACAAGTGCTTAACCTTACTCAGATCAGGGTATGCCTTTGTTTCAGAAGACTTTCGCCAATCAATTGGTGTCCGCATCTGGCTGCTAGAACTAGATGATGATTGCTTTTGAGCGACTGTTTTTGTAACAGTAGTGGCCGCCGCCGTGCTCCCCTGATCGTTCGCACTAGTCTTTAAGCTTGAATGAACACCAAAAATAGCAATTATTAGGCAGAATAACGCATAAATAACGTATCTACTTCTTTTCATTAATTTTACCTTACCCCTTTTAATTCAACTACCAATAAAATCATTTCTATTATATTATAGACTATTAGATAATCAATCGTATTTTAAATGAATAATAAGAGGTAACAGAATGCGTCAAAATTTGAAGATCAGCTACCTTACCGCAATTTTCTTTTTTATTGTTGCGGTGATTTGTGCTAACTTAATGTAATTGGAGATCAGCTCTATGCAAAGTATCAGTAACCTTTTTAACAATCTTTGGACATATATTCTCACCCATAAATGGTCAAAAGATATTCTGCGAGGAAACATCCTCTTTATTTCTCTCATAATCATCTATGATCTTTGCCATTTTCAATTAGCAATCATCACATGGGGGATCTTCTTTAAATTTTGGATTATTCTCAATATCTGTTACCTTTTTAAATTATTTCTTGATCTATTTTAATGTTCTTAAAATTAGTAGTTACTTTCCAATCTTCATTGATGAACTGTGAGTTGCTAGCCGTTTAGTCGGGTAAAGTTTCTTAGCAAGGGCCGTGATTGCGGTCGGAGCTTCACCAAAAGCAGTCGCAATTAACGCTGTCTTTCCAGGATAGGTAATCCCATCCCCAATTGCATAAACATTTTCAATATTTGTTTGCATCGTTGAATCAACCTTAATCAGGTTTCGCTCAGCAGCTAAATTAAGCGACCATTGATCAAGTGCCGCATTATTTGACGTAAAACCATAGTTAACCACAATCCGATCAACGTTCAAGTTTGTCATTTCATCACTACGCATCTTCTTTAACTTCAACGTGACGGATTGATCGTCTTCCACCTGAAGTTCCTTTGGTAAGAACGGTGTAACCAAGTTCACGCTTGATTGCTTTAAAAGTGAAACAGAATGTTCCATCCCGCGGAACTGATCTCGACGGTGAACTAGCGAGACCTGCTTAGCTATGGGCTCAAGCATTAATGCAATATCAATGGCTGAATTACCGCCACCCAAAACCGCTACTCGTTTGTCAGCAAAGTCATCACGGTGAGTAACAAAGTAGTGAAGCTGGTTGCCCTCAACCTCATCTGCTCCATCAAGAGCCAATTTTCGGGGCTTAAATGCGCCATTTCCTAAGGCAATCACAATTGCCCGGGAATGAGAAACTCGGCCAGCACTCTTAACTGTAAATGTCCCGTCTGCTTCCTTTACAACATCCTCAACGGTCTCATTTGTAAACTGGTCAACCGGAGCTACCGCAAGTTGCTTTTGCAGCTGACTTACTAATTCGTGTCCCGTTACTCCTGGAAGTCCTGCAACGTCCCAGATTTGTTTTTCCGGATAAAGAGCATTAACTTGGCCGCCAAGTTGGGGCAAGCTTTCGATCAATTGGGCGTTTAATTCATGGAGTCCACAATAAAAGGCCGCAAACATTCCTGCAGGTCCGCCACCAATAATTGTAATGTCATACATTTTTGCCATTCGCCATGGCTCCTCTCTATTCTTTTTTCTTATTGTAATTGATTTTTGCTGAAATTAAAATTGCGGGGCCAGCATCATTTAGCTATCATTAACATAAACTAGCTAACTGGAGGAAAATATCATGGCCACTAAAAAAATGATCCTGGATCTAGATACAGGGGTCGATGATGCGTTAGCTCTTGCGTATGCAATTGCTGACCCCAACATTGACTTAATCGGAGTTGTTGCTTCTTACGGTAATAACTTATTAGAGCAAACCGCTAAGAACTCATTACAGCTGCTTGAATTACTCGGCCAAGACGTCCCCGTTTTTAAGGGACTTAGCCACTCAAGCACTACTGATCATTTTACAGTCATGCAAGTCAGCAAGGAGATTCACGGAAATAACGGAATCGGTGATATTTCACTTCCTGAACCGCGTCACCAAGTTCAAACTAAAGACGGTGTTGATTTTATCATTGAAGCGGCTCATCAGTACAGTAAAGACCTCATTGTCGTTCCGACTGGTCCATTGACAAACCTTGCTGCTGCACTACATCGGGATCCGCAGATCAGTCGCTTAATCGGTAATGTTACTCTAATGGGCGGGGCGTTGACAGTCGAAGGAAATGTTAGTGAAGTTGCTGAGGCCAATATTAATCAAGACGCTGAAGCTGCTAACGAGGTCTTTACCAGTCAATTACCAATCACAATGGTTGGCCTTGATGTTACTTTGCGGACACTCCTCACAAAAAAAGAAACTCAGCAGTGGCGTAATTTGGGAACACCGGCTGGAATTGCCTATGCTGAACTCACTGATTTCTACATTGATGCCTACTATCGGTTAGGGATCGATAAGCATGGCTGTGCAATTCATGATCCGCTGGCAGTCGGCGTGGCAATTGACCCATCATTTGTAACCACCCTTGCTCTGCCAATGAAAGTTATTACTAGCGAACATAATTATGCCCGGACAATCGGTGATAAGATGCGGTTAAATGAACCCCATCCAAATGTTAAGGTTGCAATTAACATTAACCAAGAACGATTCGTTCCCGTCTTTATGAACCACCTGACTAATCTTTTAGCCAATCACTAAATTAACTGTCGAAGAATCTGTTTTTGTTGTATGATAGTAACAAAAGAAAATCATTTGTCTGGGGTGCCACTTGGCTGAGATTAGACCCATTGAACCTGTCTAGATAATACTAGCGAAGGAAGCGCGTTTTTAATCAACCAATTAAGGGACCATGACATTTTTTGTCACGGTTCTTTTTCTTTCCCCAAGAAAGGAATCATTATGTTTCATCAATTTCACTTAAAAGATATTATTCTCTTAGCAATCATCGGAATCGTTTTTGGAGTAATCTACTTAGCAACTGGCCTGCTTTATAACGGTTTAACAATTGCCTTGACTCCCTTTGGCTATGGACCAATGGCTAACGATATTACATTAGGGATTTGGTGTATGGCTGGCCCGTTAGCTGGTTTTATGCTCCGCCTTCCCGGTGCCTCATTTCTCGGTGAATTTCTCAGTGCCGTAGTGGAAATGCTCCTCGGTGATCAATGGGGCGTAACCACCCTGCTCTCGGGTCTGGTTCAAGGAATCGGGACCGAACTTGGTTTTACCTTAACGCTCTATAAAATATACAATTGGGTAACATTACTGCTCTCCGCAACAACTACCACGATTCTGACATTTGCCTGGGATTGGTTCCGGAATGGTTACAGCCATTTCCCATTTTCAATGTTAATTGTGATGTTAATTGTTCGCTGGCTATCAATGTTTTTCTTCACCGGTGTCCTCGTTAAACTCATCGTTAACCTGTTAAACAGAAGTCACGTTCTTTCGAGGTAGAATGAATGGAATCAATAGCTATTCAACATCTGACATTCTCATATAAAGGTGACCAGCCGATCCTTAACGACGTCTCCCTTGAGTTGCCACTTCATACTTCAATCATCTTCAGCGGACCCGTTGGCAGTGGAAAAACTACCCTGTTAAAGTTGATCGCTGGCCTACTTCCAAAATACGGTGGCAACTGTTCAGGGAAAGTCATCATTCCCCATGGGCAACGGATTGGGATGCTCTTTCAAGATCCAGCAATGCAATTCACAATGGATACCCCACAACATGAATTAGAATTTACCCTAGAGAATCTTCAAATTCCTCACGAAGAAATTAACAAGCAGGCAAGGGATGCCCTGGCCTTTGTTGGTTTAGAAAAGCTTTCCCAGCAAAAACTAACTACCCTTTCCGGTGGTCAATTACAGCGGGTTGCGTTGGCAATTACAATTGCAATGAAAGCAGAGATCATTTTACTCGATGAACCTTTTTCAAGTATTGATGAAGCTAACCGGCTGTTTCTCCTTCAAAAACTAACCCAGCTTCAAAATGAAAATGGCACAACAATCATTATCAGCGATCACGATCTCCATAATTACCAAAATTTTAGCCAGCTTGTTGTTCAGTTCCACGACTCTAAAGCCACACTTCTTTCACCGCAAAATAGCTTGACACTGTTAGAAAATGCTAACCACCAGCATAGTAGCAAGCTGATCACCAAAATTCCCCCGCTAACTGCTAATATCGTTATGAAGTTAAAAGACTATGCTATAAGTCGTAATCAAACTTCCCTTATTAAGCCCACCAGCTTAAATATTATTCAAAACAAAGTTACCTTACTAACTGGTGCTAGCGGTGCGGGAAAATCAACTCTTCTTAAATCGATTGCTAAGTTAACTCCCTACCAAGGAGAAATAACGTATAAGGATCAAAACATTCAAAAAATATTCCCCGGGAAATATTATTCTAAAGTCGGTTTAATCTTCCAAGAAACCAATCAACAATTCCTAAACGTTACTGTCGGTGAAGAACTAATGTTAAGCATCAAAAATGGTCATAACCCATTTTTAACCTCCAAAACAGCAAAGGAACTTTTAGCAATGGTCGGTCTGCCTGATATTAGTCAAAGAATTATTTATTCACTGAGTGGCGGCCAGCGAAAACTTATTCAAAACCTTGTCATGCTAATAATGGGACAGGAAATTTTGCTAATGGACGAGCCATTTGCAGGCCTTGACCATAAATCATTGCAGAAGTTACTGACCCTTATTGAACAGAGCAAGCAACACTTTCCACAAACCTTGCTAATTGTGAGTCACCAATTAGATCACTTAGCTAGCGTGGTTGATTATCACCTTAGTCTTACTAATCAGCAGCTTTCATATCAAGGAGGGCCACAAAATGAATCCCAGCATTAAACTTCTCCTCCTTCTCCTTATTTCACTCGAGATTAGCTTTACAAATCAGCTCTATGTAAACCTAATCCTTATCGTCTATCTTTTGGTCGTTCTCCTCTGTCACCACCTAACATGGCGTCGCTTTATATGGCTAATGCTAATCCCCGTAATCCCTGGGCTTGCGGTTCTCATCACTATTGGCGGATATGGTCCAGGACATAGTTGGCTTACTGGATGGAGTATGGTAAGTCGCTTTTACGTTTATGTTTTTGCTGGCGGAGTAATGACTTTCACAACCTCAACACTTACCCTAGCGCGATCATTAGAACAGAACTGTCATCTTCCCAGTAAGTTCGCCTATGGTACCTTAGCAGCGTTAAATATTTTGCCACGAATTAAACGAACCGTTATTTCAATTAGGGTTGCCGGAAGAATGCGCGGAATTAATCTTCATTGGTGGTCGCCAATTCTTTACTTCAAAGCAATTCTTTCAGCCATTAGGTGGTCGGATCAACTAGCTCAGGCAATGGAGACTCACGGTTTTCGTGAAGGGCAGCCACGGACTTTCGCTGTCCAAATTCCTATTTCTTGGTCTGATTGGGCAATCCTAATAACTAGCATCATTATTCTCCAGGTTCTGCTAATTGCACTCCCGCAATAGATCAGGCATAATGAAGAAAAATGATTGGAGATTTTTTCACTATGAATAACGATATTAGTTTATCCAAACGAATCATTGGGGCCCTTTCGTACCTCAGTATTCTTTTTCTTCCAGTAATTTTTCCACTAATTGTCTGGATTGTTGCCGGAAGCGATAATCCTTGGGTTAAACGCCAGGCTAAGTTAGCCTTTTGGACGCAAATTTTCCCACTACTATACATTATCTTCTGCTTCCTATTTATTAGCGTAGCAGCTTGGCATTCAATGATTGCTAATCTGGGCGCATTCAGCGGGATCCTACTAACTTTTGCCCTGTTAATTGCGTTAATCCTCTATATTTATAATATTGCAATGGCAGTGAAGGTTCTTCTGGGTCGTGAATAGTTTAGCAGTCTTTTAGAAGGAGTTGAGTAAGTAAATGAACATTATTTTTACAATCTTTCTATTACTGGCTGCCGTCGTTATCGCTAATATTATTCACCTAATTTATCCGAAAATTCCGTTATCAATCTACCAGATTGTGGCCGGGATTCTAATGGCATCCCTGCCAACCACTGCCACTGATTTTACAATGCATCCGGAATTATTCATGATGGCGGTTATTGCCCCATTGATGTTTAATGATGGTCAAAATCAGTCATTCAGGGTTTTATCAAAAAACGTTAAAAATATCCTGTCGCTAAGTGTCGGTTTTGCGCTTGTTGCGGTAATTATTATCGGTGCTACCCTTCATTTAGCCTTTCCCAAGCTATTTACTCTGCCCCTCGCCTTTATGCTAGCGGCAATTATTACACCAACCGATGCCGTTGCTGTAAAATCGTTAACTACTAACGTAATGATGCCTGAAAATGTCAATACGACTTTGGAAGTTGAATCCCTCTTTAACGATGCTTCAGGAATCGTACTGTTAGACCTCGCACTTGCCGCTTTTACCTCTGGAACCTTTTCACTTGCCCACGGAATTTGGTATTTCTCTTACGTATTCTTCGGTGGGATCATCTTCGGGGCAATCCTAGGCAACCTTCTGATTACTCTTCGAATGAAATTGATGAGTCAACACGTTGATATTGGTTCAATTGTGATCCCAATTAACGTTATGACTCCGGTTGTTATTTACTGGCTAGCTGAAGAATGCCATTTTTCCGGGATCTTAGCGGTTGTCTCCGCGGGGGTTGTTCATAGTATCCTCTATGATCGGTTACGCCTAACCTCCGCCAAAGTTCAAATGGCAACAAAGACAATTTGGACAATCATTAGTGACGCCCTCAATGGAATTGTCTTTGTTCTTTTAGGGCTCTTAATCCCCCAAGTAATTGGACGAACTTCACCAGCTAACCTCTTAAAACTAATTAGTCTCTCGGTAATGCTTTTCTTAATAATGTTAATTCTTCGGTATGCTTGGGCTCGCTGGCGATTAGTTAACCTGCATTCACCAAAGGAAGAACTTAACCGTGATAGTTGGTTACTTGCTTTGGGAGGCGTTCACGGGACCATCACGCTTTCTTTAGCCTTCTCCCTGCCGATTATTGTTAGCGGTCATCAATTTGCCTTCCGGAATTCAATTATCCTCATCTCGGCATTGGTAATCCTAACTAGTATTATCGTCGGGGCAATTGCCTTTCCAATAATGCTTCCACGAAAAGCTAATGACTACAGTGCAACGGAATTTCATGATGCCCTCGTCAAAACAGTTCAATATGCAATCAATGAACTAAAGCCAAATACCGAGGATCGGGCTGAAAAAGCGATCATCATGGATCAGTTAAGCAGTCAAATGACCCAATATTACCGGATTAATTCGGTTGTTTTTGAGAAAATTGCCCGGAAATCTCACCAACTAGAATTGGAAATTATTGAGCAACTTGCTGAAGAGGAAAAGATCTCTGAAAAGCAAGCTGAATGGTATTCACGAATTGTCGCCCGTTCAATTTATAATACCGGGAACCACACTTTTATGTCCTTTGTCTCGACTGTTATTCACCGAATCAAATGGCGAATTATCCGGCACCGTAACGGTAAAGTTCAAGCCCAACACCGTCGTCAGCTTGAACAACACCAGCTTCATCCCGACCAATTCTTATCATTTAAGGCTGTCTTTAACCTTCTTAATCAAGAGGTTAATAAATTCCTTGATACAATTCAAACGCCAAAGAACGTCAATGAAATTACAATGATTCGCCGTGCTTATCTTCAGCGAGCCCACTTCTTTAACCGTGATTCACAAGTTGACGCTGACAGGATGAATGCTCTCTTTGTTGAAGCATTTCAGTTTGAGCACTCATATGTTCAGCAGTGCCTTGCTGATGGCAAGTTTTCTCAATCACTTGCTAATGCGCTCAATGAACAAATTTCAACCGATGAACTTGTAATGGTTCAGTCAATGGAATAAAAATGAAGCTGGAAATCAAGCTTTTTAAGAGTCCGTTCGTAACTAGACACTAGGGCTCTGCTTGATTCCCAGCTTCTTCAGTTATTTAAAGCGATAAAATCAGCCCAATTACTGCTGGAATAAATTGGAATAGCCAAATTTTCTTTGTAGCGGTTAAGGCGCCATATAACCCAACAACTGCAACGAAAATAAGTAATAAACGACCTACCATAATCGCAGTCATCCCCAGGAAAATAAACTGACTAGCAATCAACGATACTCCAAGCATTCCGTTGTAGATTCCCTGGTTAGCCATTGAAGTTCTTGCAGCCTTTTGGCGAAGAAAAGATTCTTCCATATCAAATGCTTTGGCTTGTTTTGCAGGGCTAGCAAACATTTCTAGCACCATAATCCCTAGATGTTCAATTCCAATTAAGATTGTAACGATTTCAAATGCAATTCCCAATTTTTGCTTCTCCTATCCGTTTTTGCTTCGACTGTTAATTATAACATTGTTGAAATGGGCTTCCACTTAGATGAGGTTCTACTGTCACAGAGTCAAAACGTGTTCGCCGTGACCGCAACTTCCGCCTAGCTATCCCGTCCTTGATTGTAAACAATCATCGTCCGGGATTTCCTAGTGCTCAGTTGCTAATTCGTCACGGCTCACACTCTATTTTACATACCTCCCCAAAAACCTTTCAAGATGGTGGCGGTAGGATTGAGGAGAGTGGGCGAAGGAAGAAGCGTGGGAAGCACCGTTAACGACCCATAATTGCTTAGGGCCTTGAGTAGCTCGATAGTTGGCATATACCATATTGGTTGGAACAAAATGATCGTTACTCCCGTGGATGAAGAGCATTGGCAAATGATTATGGTGCAAACTATTAACGGAACTAGCCTCACCAGTAAAGAAGCCGTTACGAATTCGGTTGATCAAACTGAGCGTCTTAACTAATGGCCAGCGAATTGGCGTTGGAATATTGTATAGATTCCCCGCTTCATAGTTAAGCTCATCATTGAGACTACTATACCCGCAATCTTCAACATAGGCCTTCACCTGTTTCGGCATATGGATTCCACTCGTCATCATCGTCGTAGCCCCACCCATGCTGACACCATAAATTACAACCTGACTATCTTGACCATTATGTGCAATTAGTTTTTGAGTCCACTTACGAACGTCATAACGTTCCGGCCAGCCATAGCCAATATATTTTCCCTGGCTTTGACCATGAGCGCGGGCATCCGGCACTAGAACGTTATACCCCATCTGGTGAAACAGCGCTGCATACTCGCCCATTTTTTCTTTATTCCCCATAAAGCCATGAAGAATTACCACGTTCTTAGTCGTTTTATGACTTGCCGGAATGTAATCCGCAACCAACCGGTAATTCTTAGTGACAGATTTCATTGTCCAATGTTGTTTTTGGGCATGCTTAAACCACATTTTTTGGGTGTATAACGGATCACTCTTTTCGATTCGCTGATTATTCTTAACAAATGACTTATGACCAGGAACCATCCCAACGTGGAAAAAATAAGATCCTGCACCAAAAAGTGCAACTCCAAGCACCACTAACACCGTGATTATCCCACGACGGACCCAATGTTTTTGTTTCTTTTGTTGTAAGTTCAAAATAATTAACCCCATGTTGCATTTTTTGTTAACGGTCATGATTTTATCACAGAATATTTTTAATTGCACATTTTTCCACGAAACGTGGCTTCCAATGTTAAAATAAAGGTTAGTACTAAAGGGAGTGACTTGATGTTTCCAGAAAGATTACGCGCCTTACGTAAAGGGCAAAAGATCACATTAAAAGAATTAGCTGAACACCTCAATCAGAATCTCGGTCCTAACGAAAAGCCAAATACTGCTTCACAAATTGGTAACTGGGAACGGGGGATCCGGACACCATCTTACATTGAAGCTCGTAAGCTAGCCGAGTTTTTTGATGTCAGTCTTGACTACCTTACCGGGAAGTCAGATCGAGATGACTTTGACCTTGCTAAACTATTAATTTCCGCCCGCAATTTAACCTTTAATCAAACAGATATTAGTAGCGATGACCGTTACGAAATTTTCCAACTGATCGATGGTTACTTAAAGGGACGGAATAACCGTCTTGATACAGATAAATTCTACGGAAAACAAGAACAGCTTAATTTGAAGTTAAAGTAAGGAGCTATTATGAATCCAAAGCAACTAAAGAAGCTTAAGAAGCGGATTAAGAAGGCCCAGAAAGTTCTCCAACAGCCCAAATATATTGAAGAACTTACTCAATATCGTGACTTATTTGATCCTTTTCCAGAGGTTAAATTCTTAATTAATAATGCCTTAGAAAGTGACCGGTTGCTTAAAAACGGCCTTTTACCACAACCATTACCTCACCTTCTTCTTCCTGATGACATTCAAGATCAAGTATTCACGTACGTTAACCAGCATTATCCAAAGGGCGATCCACGGGGTGACGCTTTATGGAATAAATATTCAGCCGCTCTTCCTAAGCTAGATAAAGCCCTCCGCAATTTTCGTGACTACCTTGAAGATACTTATGGCATGTGGTCATACGTCAATGCTCCCTTCGCCAAGGCATTAGCGGAATACTTAAATGGTGCACCAGTTCTCGAAATTATGGCTGGAAACGGCTATATCTCTAAGGGGATCCGGAATAATAACGCTTCGGAAAAAATCTTCACTACGGATAGTCAAGCCTGGACAAAAGATAATGAAACCGGAAAACACCCCGTCACCCAAATTGAGAAGTTAGATGCTATCGAGGCAATTAAAAAATATGGCAATCAAGTTAAATACGTCATTATGTCTTGGGCACCAGACAAGCAGGAAACGGATTGGGAAGTTCTCCAACTTCTCAGAAAAGATTACCCAGAAATTAACCTTCTAGTAATCGGTGAGAAGAATGGTGCAACTAATTCAAAGATTTTCTGGCATAATGCCCAATTAAGTCAGGATGAAGCTTTGCAAAAGGTTAACCGGCAACTTCATTCATTCGACTTAATCGACGAGCAAATTTATCTCGCAAAGTAATTAAAGACCGCAAACTTTTTAGTGGCGGGTCTTTTTTTGTGTATTCCCTAGTAATTCAAGTTATTATTCGATACAATATTGCAAGTTTGAAATTTTTAAGGAAAGGAAAACTGTCCGGCATTCTGTCGATCAGTAAGGGTTAAATACAATGAAGTACCGTCTTCAATCAATTTTATTCGTGTTTGTTGCGTTTATGCTCGGCTGTAATGAATACATGATCGTTGGTGTTCTTCCCGATATTGCACACCAATATCATGATTCATTATCAACGCTTGGACTGCTCGTAACTGTCTTTGCACTTGTTTATGCTATTTTCACCCCAATTATTACATCACTCGCGAACCGCTGGCGACGACACCACGTTTTGCTTGTCTTGATGGTGGTATTTTTTATCGGCAATACCTGGACTGCTCTTGCTAGCAACTTTATTTCAATGCTTTTCTCACGAGTATTAACGGCTACTGTTGCCGGAGCAATTATTTCAATCGTGTTAGTAATGGCTAGTTTTGTAGCACCACGGGAAAAGCGGGCCAGCCTGGTCTCCTGGGTCTTTGCCGGCTTTAGTATTGCCTCCGTTATTGGGATTCCAATCGGTACGGTGATCAGTACTACTTTCTCATGGCACGACAGTTTCTGGATGATTTCTGGCCTAACAATTTTTGTCTTTGTCTCTTTAATCTGGCTGGTCCCAAAAGACACCCCACAATTCAAGAGTACTCTAAGCAAACAATTCACTCTTTTAAAGGACACACGGGTTCTGCTCGGGGTTGTCTTCATTGTTACAGTCTGTGCTGCTGATTACACTATCTACACTTACATCCGGCCATTAATCACTAACGAAATGGGATTTAGTAATACCTGGCTAAACTGGCTGCTGTTCGGTATGGGGATCTTCTTTATCATCGGAAATAAGTTTGGTGGCTACATTGCTGATAATGGTGGGATTCACCGGTTAGGCGGAATTTATATTGCAATGACGATTCTCTATCTCCTATTTGGACCGTTGCTATCATTCAAATGGATTGCCATCATCATCGTTGCATTGCTTTGTATTGCCTTCTCCTCCTATGGTTCTTCAACCCAGTTAATGTTCCTCGACATTGCTGAAAAGGAATATCCGCAGTCATTAGACCTTGCCTCATCCCTTAACTCAATCTTCGCCAACATTGGGATTTCTCTCGGCTCATTCACCGCGTCCCAAGCTGTTGCCTTTTTGCCAATGCGCAACTTAGGCTACGTTGGTGCGGTTTATGGTCTTGCCGCAACAATCCTTGTCCTGGTTCTAAGTAAGAAGTATACGGGGATGCGTTTTTAAAAAATAAGCTGGGAATTAACCCATTTAAGAGCCTGGTTGCGAAACGGAGTGATCCTATATGGATTCCCGCGATTAGACTCGGTAAATTCGAAAACTACTAATAATAGTGAGAGGCTGAAAAAACGAAATGTTTTTTCAGCCTTTTCTTAGTGGACAAATGTACAATATGCGAATAACAGAAGAACGAACAAAACAAAGTAACCAAAGAAATACCATTCTCTCATTTCGATCACCCCTCATCTTCATTGTAAGCCCTTCCAGAAGAGAAAGCTAGCAATTAAGGGAAAAGAAAAAGCTAACCTAGAGCTGTATTAACAACTCTAGGTTAGCTCCGTGTATTGATACCATCTCAGGAAACTAGTCGGTGTCCACTCCGACTACTTCCAGGCACCTCACAATCCGGTGAGTTATGTGCCCCACGTTCGAAATGTCTTATGGTAGCCATTTGGGTTGCTACCAGACCTCTCGACTCATCGCAAAGAATAATTTAACACGAATGGACCAATTGCGCAAGTTTTATGCGTCTGCTCGTGCTTCCATCACATCGGCAAGGTGCTCAGCAAGCCACTCTTGAAGCCTCTTAATAAGGGGATCGATGTTTCCTGCCAGGTCAGTTTCGTTGGCTAACTCATCGATCCGTAGCCCAGACTTATTAACATCTTCACTCTCCATTACCATGTAGAGGTTCACCGGGTAGCTAATCTCCTTATCCAAAAGCTTGCCATCTAACCGCTCAGCTTCTGCCATTGGAATATTGATCAGGTTGGTATCAAGATGAAAAATCACTGGATCACCTTTCTTAACCCTAATAGTGATTTGATACTTTCCTAAATGCCCTGTATCTAATGCATCGATCACTGTTTCTATTGCTTTTTTTAATGTTGTTTTTTGTTGAACCTTTGATGCGGTTGTTTCGTTTTCGGTAATAAGTACCTTGTTACCAACAACCTGATCTAAATAATCTGCAACTGTTAATTTCATGTTCCGTCTCTCCTTACCGGATCAAAAAAATGTGGTTAATCCACCATCCGGAAATGATCAATCAACCACATTTTACTAAAGATCACAGTAAAGCTCAATTAAGCTAATAGATCCGCAATTTGATCCGTTGGAATACCAGTAATGTATTGCTGGGTACCATTTTCATTCAAGACCTTGGCAATTGCGTCATGATCATACTTAACTCCCTTAAGCTTGGCCGCTAATTCACTAATATCTTGCGGGCCAAAGAAGTCACCGTAGAACTTTACATTCTTAATCACACCGTCTTTAACATCAAACCGGGCATCAATTGTCCCCATGTCAAAGTGCTTCCGCCGCTTAATAGTAAATTCAGGAGACTTGCCGTAGACCCAGTCCCAGTTGTTATAGTACTGTTCATAAATCTTATCAATTTCCTTTTGATCTTCTGGAGTAACCACGTATTGCTTATCCTTAATTTCGTCTAAACTATCCACGTGGAAGAGTCCCTTAATCAAATCATCACGGAAAGTTGGAACATCAATGTCCTGATATTCCTTATCAAGGAATGGACGCAGGTTAGTAACCCGTGACCGAACTGACTTGATTCCCTTTGATGCGATCTTATCCTTGGCAACATGGAGGGCGTCTGCAACAACGCTCAAATCAACGTTCAACATCAATGTCCCGTGAGAGAACGTCTTGCCATTCCGTGAGTACATTGCGTTGCCAGAAAACTTCTTACCATCAACTAGGATATCATTCCGTCCACTAACTTCAGCAGTCGTTGCCCCCATTTTATGTAAAACATCAACAATTGGTTGGGTAAAGGACTTAAAGTCACCAAATTCTTCACTATCGCTTGGGACAACAAAACTAAAGCAGAGATTTCCGAGATCTTGGTAAACGGCACCACCACCAGAAAGCCGCCGGGTTACCCGAATGTTATGCTCTTTAACGTAATCGTGATTGATTTCTTCAAGACTATTCTGGTTCCGCCCAACAATGATGCATGGTTCTTCGTAGTAAAAAAGCACTAGTGGTTCCCGACCAAAATCCTTATCATTCATCAAATACTGTTCGGTTGCCAAGTTCATCCCAATATTATGGGAAGTCATTGAAACATATCGCATATTAACTGCAACTCCTTTGTGAAGATTCTAACTATTATTAGACTAAATTCGGTAAATTGTCCTTTAATCTACCTTTAAAGTTTAGTCCTATTTGCAACCGTTTTCAATCATAGGGATTAATTTTAGTAAAATTATATTTTTTATTAACTACGATTTAAGATAAACATTTATAATTAAAGTAAAGAGTTCGAAAGGAAGTAAGTTCGATGAAGGATATGCAATATCAAAACATTGTTGCGGCAATTGATGGATCAAAGGCAACCATCCCCGTACTAACAGCAGCCGTTAAGTCTGCAATACAAAATCACGCCCACTTGGATCTTCTCACAATTGAGCAAATAGGCCAAATTACAGATGGCTACATTACCGATAAAACCGTCAGTAGCGATCAAACATATAGTTTAGTTCAAGCCACTGAAGAACGGTTAGAGGATCTTAAGATGCGCGCTTGGAAAATGGGGCTTCTTGATGTTAGTATCCATATTCGTTTCGGTAATCCTAAACAGGTCATTGCTAAAGACTTCCCTAAAGATCACCATAACGATCTAATCGTCATTGGAACGACCGGACTTTCAAGCGTTGAGCGGTTTGTCCTTGGTTCGGTTACCAATTACGTTAACCGTAACGCCCTCTGTGATGTTCTCGTTGTTCGGACAGAAGATAACAATTAGGAGGCCCTTGTGAAAAATATCGTTGCAGGAGTTGTCGCCCACGTTGACGCAGGAAAAACCACCCTTTCAGAAGCTCTTCTTTACCGTGGAGGAACGCAACGACAACTGGGACGGGTTGATAATGGTGATTCTTTTCTTGATCCAAACACCCTTGAAAAGCAACGCGGAATCACTATTTTTTCCCATCAAGCAAGCGTCAATTATGACGACTTTCACCTCACTTTGCTTGATACCCCGGGACACGTTGATTTTGCGGGGCAAACTGAACAAGTGCTCCCTGTTCTTGACTACGCTATTCTAGTTGTCTCAGCAACCGATGGAATCCAAGGCTCTACCCGGACACTATGGCGTCTCCTAGAGAAATACCAAGTTCCAACATTTATTTTCATCAACAAGACAGACGTCATTGGTGCCGAACCTGCTCAAGTAGTTCAAGAATTACAGTCAGAATTTTCTCCCGCCTGCCTACCATTTTCTGAATCGCTAACCGCTGACACAATTGAAGCAATCGCAATGACTGATGATAAAGTTTTAAGTGATTACCTTGAATCCGGTGAAATCAGTGATAACACCATTCAGCAATTAATCAACCAGCGGAAGATTTTTCCAATTTATTCTGGTGCAGCCCTTAAATTAACGGGGATTGATGACTTTATTGCTGGCTTTTCTAAGTGGACCGTTGAACCATCACTGCCGACGGAATTTCAGGGACGAGTTTTTAAGATTTCTCATGACGATAAGGGAGAGCGCCTAACCTGGATTCGGGTTCTTGGCGGCAGTTTTAAGGCAAAGGAAGAACTGATTCCAAATGAAAAAGCTAACCAATTACGCGTCTATAATGGTGCTAAGTTTACCGTTGTTCAGAAGATTTCAGCTGGTGAAGTTTGTGCAATTACTGGTCCTACCACAACCTTTCCGGGTCAGGGATTAGGAACTACTGATGATCTGCCACTCAACGAAATTCAACCAGTTCTTAGTTACGCAGTTAATTTAAACGGCACCGATCCCCATAAATGCTTATTAGCGTTACGAGAACTAGAGGATGAAGAGCCCCACCTTAACGTTCAATGGTCGGAACACCTTCAGGAAATTCATCTTCAAATTATGGGAGAAGTCCAACTCGAAACCATTCAACAACTGCTTGATCAGCGCTACGGAATCAGTATCAGCTTCGATGAAGGAAACATTCTTTATAAGGAAACCATTACTTCAAAGATAATCGGCATTGGCCATTTTGAACCGCTACGACACTATGCTGAGGTTCACCTTTTACTTGAACCTGGCAAACCAGGAAGCGGGCTGTCCTTTGCTAACGAGTGTAGTGTTGATGTCCTTAACCATAATTGGCAAGAACAGGTAATGACCAGCTTACGGGATAAGGAACATCGGGGCGTCTTAACTGGTGCGCCGTTAACAGATGTCAAGATCACCCTAATTAACGGTCGTGGAAGTATTGTCCATTCTGTTGGCGGGGATTTTCGTGAGGCAACATCCCGCGCCGTTCGTCAAGGACTGATGGAACTTAAACAGTCTGGTAACTGTGAACTACTTGAGCCTTGGTACCAATTTAGGTTAACTGTTAGCCAGGAACAAGTTGGTCGCGCAATTAACGATATTCAGCAAATGGCCGGTACATTTAAGCTTAACGATGATCATTCAAATTCATCTACCACCGTTATTACCGGGACTGCCCCAGTCACTGAGATGCGCAAGTACGCATCAGTAGTTCGAGCATATACTCATGGACAGGGGCAGCTTGAATTAACAGTTAGTGGCTACCAAAAGTGTCATAACGCTGACGAGGTTATTACAAAAGCAAACTATAACCCGACCGCTGATTTGGCTAACACTCCTGATTCTGTTTTCTGTGCTCATGGTGCTGGCTACCCTGTTAAGTGGGATCAAGTCCCATCAATGGCTCATGTGACAGATAAGTAAAACGAGACCTGAAATAATTTTCAGGTCTCGTTTTTTAGCCACTTAACCAGTAACCGCTCGCCAACGATGAATTAGCAACCATTCAATTAGCTTTAAGATTCCGGCACACAAGAGCGTCAGCACAACTGTTAACAATGTTCCCCATAAAATAGGCACAACCTGCTGTGACTGGAGACCTTCAAATAGTAGCTGTCCTAATCCACCAGCATTAATCGTAGCCGCAATTGTGGCAATTCCCATTGTTGAAGCTAAGGCGACTTGGAGTCCACTGAAAATGGCAGGTGTTGCAAGAGGTAGCTGAACCTTAAAGAACACTTGCTTTCTTGTCATCCCCATTCCCTTAGCAACCTCAATTAATGCTGGATCGATTTCCTGAATACCAGTAATGAAGGTTCTTAATAAAACATACTCACAATAAATTGTTAAGACAATAATTGCCGTGCGCATTCCTAAACCGGAAATAGGCAATAAGAGGGCAAAAAAGGCAAAACTGGGAACTGAATAAAGCAACGAAAAAAAGTAGGTTAACCCATTCAACCAGTTTTTTCTGTGCATCAATAACAGGATCATGGCTCCCGCAATCACCAGAGCAATTCCTAAAGAAGCCAGAACCATCACAGCGTGTTGTTGCAAGTCGATGAGCATCGTTGACCAATTAATTTTCCAATACTCAATCATGATACTGCCTCCAGAGCTCTTGATTCTGTTGAACTGTTCCCAAAAGTTCTTTAACAAAAGGAGTTGCTGGATGAGAAATAATTTCTCCCGGTGTTGCAAACTGCTCAATTCGTCCTTCGTGCATTATCATTACTCTCTGGCCCAGGAAGAATGCCTCATTAATATCATGGGTAACAAACATAAAGGTTTTATTTGCTAGCGATTCGTGAATTCGTTTAACTTCTTTTTGTAATTCAATTCGCGTTAGAGCATCTAAGGCCCCAAAAGGTTCGTCAAAAAGAACGTATGGCGGGTTAACAGCTAATGCCCGAGCAACGCCAACCCGTTGTTGCTGTCCACCGGAAAGTTGACTAGGGTACCGATTAGCATATTTTGCTGGATCGAGTTGAACTAAAGCAAGTAATTCCTTCACCCGCTGATCGATCTTTGACTGCTCCCACTGCAGCATTTTCGGCACTACTGCAATATTTTCCGCAATCGTCATGTGAGGAAAAAGCCCGATCTGCTGAACAACGTAACCCATATGACGACGTAATTGTACTAGATCAAGATCACTAATTTTTTGACCATCAATCAGGATCTCTCCAGCATTCGGCTTCCAGAGGCCATTAACCATTTTAAGGGTCGTTGTCTTGCCGGAACCGGAAGAACCAAGGATGGTCACAAACTCTCCTTGGTTGATCTCAAAACTCAAGTCCGGAATTACCACATTTTTGCCAAATTGTTTTTGAACATGTTTAAATTGAATAACTGGCTTCGTCATACCGCCGGGCCCTCCTAATCAAAAAATCAAATCCAGCCATTGAAAGCAACGCCAGGATCGCCACACTAACTCCACCGATAACAACATAGGTCATATCGTATAATCCCAATCCGGTAAAAATTAATGTTCCTAATCCGCCAGCACCAATATAAGTAGCTAAAGTGGCGCTCGCAATGATTTCAACAAGGGCTAACTTTATCCCATTCAAAATATAGGGTAAGGCAAGCGGGATCTCGATTTGTCGCCGCAACTGTTGACGACTCATTCCTAAGGCAGTGCCAACTTCCTTATATAATGGACTAACCTCGTTAAAGCCGAGAATTGTGTTGATTAATAATGGTGGTAATGCCAAAACAACAAGTGCAATCAATGCTGGAGTCATCCCCGTTCCGATAAACGGAATTAATAAAAAGAGTAACGCTAAACTCGGAATAATCCGTAATACCTGGGAAAAAGCAGTACAAAAGGCTGCTACTGTCTTGATCCGCGAACCAATATACCCCAACGGCAACGCAATCGCCATTGCAATTACCAATGTAATCCCACTAAGGTAAATATGTTGCCAAACGTATAACCAGTATTGACTACTGTCCGTTTGAAAATAATGAATAATTTGCGATACCAAAACGTCACTCCCCAATTTCTTTGAAACGACCCATCTACTAATTCAATACGTGCTCGTTATACCAATTTTTCGCTACTGTCTTATAGTTTTGACCATCAACATCAACTTTTTTATTAAGACTAGTCAACTGCTTGGTAGTTAACTTAGCATCAACCTGGTTCAAAGCCTTTTCCATCTTTGGGTGACTCTTGGCTGCCTTCTTATTTACTAGTGGAACAAGATTATATGGCGACCACAGTCCTTTATCATCTTTCAATAGGGTAAACTTACTAGTAGCAAGCTGACCGTCCGTAGTAGAAACCGGTGCTGCGTCTCCCTTATTTTGTGACATAATTTTATACTTTAAGCTGTCATCATAATCCTTATGGGACTTAAAGTTGTATTTCCCGTATTTCTTATTCATCCCTGGTAACGCATCTGCCCGTTTATCAAACTCTCCTTGGGAAACAAACCGAATATGACTAGCATTTTTTTGGAGATCGCTTAACGTCTTAATATTATATTTTTTAGCAACACTCGTCCGCATTCCAATCCCTTGACGATTATCTCCTGGTGCATAATTAAAAGTTACTAGACCATCTTTCTTTACACCATTCTGTGCTAATGATGCCATCTGTGAAGCACTCTTACCATTAGCACTTTTCTTTAGGTACGCCTCAACAATTGTTCCAGTATATTCTGGATAAACATCAATCTGCCCAGTCTTGACTGCACGGAAAACAACAGAATTAGAGATATTTGGTTTCCGCACTACCTTATATCCAGCATGTTCTAATGCTAATGCGTAAATTTCACTAACTGTTTTACTTTCCGAAAAGCTCTTAGAACCAACGATAATCGGCTTACTGCTTGCACTGATGGTCGTTGGAATACTACTACCAACCAAAATCATTATGCCAAGCAAAGCTAGTCTAGTAATCAACTTCCTTAAACGAGTTGTCATTCTTCTGCCTCCATGATTAGTAACTTAAAAAGTTTCATCGTTCAAACTTATAATTCTAAGCTTATATTACTAATAATATGTTGTCAAGAAATACAAATGACTTTCTTCTGGATAATTGTAACACCAGCTGTTACAATTAGTTATACAGAAAAGGAGTAATTAACATGAGAATCTCAACTCGTTTTAGCGATAGTATCCATATTCTCGCTTTTATTGAAACCTACAAGGGTAAATTACCATTAAGTAGTGAACACATCGCCGAAAGTATTGAAACTTCTCCAGTAGTAGTTCGCCGATTGATGGGAAAATTACGGAGTGCCGGATTGATCAAAACTGTCCATGGTTCAGCTGACCCTAAGCTAATGCATGAACCAAAGGATATTTCCCTCTATGACGTTTTCCTTGCGGTCGAGGATGAACAGCACCTTTTTGCAATTGATCCTAAGACTAATCCTGATTGCATTGTTGGTGGCAACATTCAAACAACCCTTAGCGAATTTTATAAACAAGCGGAAACAGTAGCAAAAGCAAAACTAGCGACAATTTCTTTGCAAGATGTTCTTAACTCAATCCTTGTTAAACAGAGTGAGAAAGATCCCCAAAAGTTAATAAACAGTAATTTGAAATAAGTAAGAAGGCGGAAAAACGATCTGGTTTTCTGCCTTCTTTCTTATTTTTCAATTTTTAGAAGCAACCCATAAAGAGCACCAAGAAGGTTGGCCTCATTGCCAAAGTTGGCTGCCTTGATAACTGGCATTGTAATATCAGCCATCAATCGACGATCTGCTCGTTGAACTTTAATAAACTGGTTTTTAATTTCCTCAATTAAGATTGGCTGGACACTAATTCCACCACCAATAAGAACTACTTCAAGGTCAAGGACTGCTTGAAGGGAAACGATTAAATAAGCAACCCGTCGACAATACTCTTCAAAAATTTCCCAAGCAAGCGGATCATGAGCAATGATTTTTTGAAATGCCTGTTGTCCATCTGCCGGATCAGGAAGCTTGCACGCTTGAGCTACCATTTCAACCATTTTAACCGCTGAAGTAGTAGCACCCACCGTCCGTTGTTCAGCTAGTGGATCATCACGATTAGTTACAATCGCACTTAACTCCCCTGCACGACTATGCGGACCATGAAGGAGCTTTCCATTAACCACGATTCCGCCACCAACTGATGTCCCTAAAGTAATAACCGCACCATTATCAACGTCGACCAGGTTTCCTAGCCATTGTTCTGCTAACGTTGCGCAATTAGCATCATTCCCAACGTAAACCGGTAACTGGGTCGTCTTTTCAAGATACTGAGCTAACTCAAATTTTCCCATATAACTCAATACCCCTGTAAACTGAACACTTCCCGTTTGTGGATCAACAATTCCGGGAACGCTTACGCACACGGCGGCAATTAATGGATTCTCTTGAATAATTGTTTGCAGGACCTGCAAGAAAGCATCTTTGGAGCGTGGTGTTTGCTGTCTTCCCTTAGTCATAATGTTTCCCGAATGATCAATTCGGGCACTTTTGATCGTTGTTCCACCAATATCAATACTTAGGTACTGCCGTTGCATACTCACTAACACCTCACTTCAGTTATCACTAATATTATACACAACTATTTTGACCCTTCAAAGCTGGCTATCCGGCCAGCTCTACCGGTTTACAAATCCTTACATTTAAATTAAAGCAAAAAAATAGCCGAAGAAAAGCAATCTTTCCTTCAGCTATTTTCGTTTTATTAAGTGTTTAATTAGTAATCAACAGTGATTACTTAAGACCCTTCCAAGTCCAGTTAGTAACTTCTGGTAAGTCCTTACCT
>OKSF01000169.1_pt1 | contig 60886 bp, 59 predicted proteins | sample 1606061 | NCBI WGS metagenome assembly OKSF01 (sample SAMEA3541567, study PRJEB24748) | human gut metagenome | biome: human gut; feature: human-associated habitat; material: faeces | place: China | collected 2012
TCCTCTTCCGTAAGTGACAAATCTTCCTGAGAATACCATATTTGTCTGGTCTCCAAGTGGAACTTCTCCAGAAATCACTTCATCTGACTTTTCTACACCAAGACTTTCACCTGTAAGGGCGCTCTCGTCAATTTTCAAGCTTGCATTCTGAAGAATACGTCCGTCTGCCGGCACATAGTCTCCGGCTTCCAGCATAACTTCATCACCAACGGTTAATTCTACCGAAGGAATCTGGATCACATTTCCATTACGAAGTACCTTCGCTGTCGGACCTGATAATTTCTTTAAACTGCTTAATGACTGTTCTGCCTTGACCGTCTGCACAGTTCCGAGAATCGCATTCATCGTGATCACGACTAAAATAACGATCGCACTCTCTGCATCCCCGAGGAATCCAGATACAATCGCTGCTGCGATCAGAATGATTACAAGGAAATCTTTATACTGTTCCAGGAAAATCTGAAACGTGCTCTTTTTCTTTCCTTCCACCAGCTCATTCTTTCCATATTTTTCCTGGTGTTCCCTGCCCTGCTGGTCTGTAAGCGGCTCCTGCTGGCCGTTTACCTTTTTTCTTGTCTCTTCTTTCGACAATTGATAAAATTTGTCCATGTTTCACCCTCCTATCCTGCAATGAAGAAGTTTCTATCTGTCACCATAGGTTCTTCCAACGCCTCCTGCTGAAATTCCTTCATCTGCGCCCGCTTTTCCAAATATTCTTCCAGCAGTTCCTTCTGCCTTGCCTTTTTCTGCCGTCCGGCATCAGTTCCCTTTGCGGAGGAACTCCTGGAATAACCGTCATTCTCCTTCATGCCCTGCGTATAGCCGTAACATTTCTCATATGTATCATCTATATGCATATATGATATTTGTGGAATATAGTTTCCAAAATTAACTGCCTTATTCTTCGCTAAAGCGTCTAATATTTTCTTCTCATATTCCGGATCAGTCTGCATTCTTTTATAAGCGGCATCAGTAATATCTATAATATCATTTCTATCAACATTTGTCAACAGGAAATTTCATTTATTTTTTTGCGTTCCCATGAGCTCTTAAGCACTTTCCAGTCTTGTCTCACGCGACAGCTTGTATAATATATCATGCCCGTCCAGAATTGTCAATATTGTTTTTATTATTTATTTTATTTGCACAATTTACACAATTCTAGTTATCACATTTCGCTTTACTTGTTCATATTTGCAGTTTGAATTACATTTCCCCCAAATTAATACCCAAAATTGCAATTAAATTATCTTATTTTGCAAGAAGAGTTTCCATTAAACGCAGTTTGACACGTAGCATTTCACTAAAATACTACGTGTCAAAGCTTTAAAATTTCACTGCTAATTGCATAATCGGATTATAATCATATATCATTTTTATTATATCATTGTTCTGAATCAGCTCATAGGCTTCTTTTCCAATGCTTGTCATATAGAGCATTGTGATAATAATAAATGCCACCCATACAATGATAAGTGCACAGCCAAGTCCAACAACTCCGCCTGCAAGCCGGTTAATGAATCCCAGCACAGGTAATTCTGCCACAATATCAAGTGCAAATACAATTGCACGCAATATAATGGTCACAATCAAAAATGTTCCCAGGAATGCAATAATATGAATAATTAGTTTTGACAGGAATTCTCCTACATACTGTGCAAATGTCTGTACTCCCAGTTGTGAATAAATTTCACTGTTATTATTGGTAGACAACTGTGTCTTAAATACTGCTGGAAGATCTGCTTTTTCTATAGCTGCTACCTGAAGATCTCTTGGAATATCTGCCCCCTCAATTGCATTTTTGACTTCTTCGCTGACTTCGTCATTATTTACACCGTCTAAAATACTGCTGGAAATTCCATACTGCGCCAATTGCTCTCCTGTAATCTTTCCATTTACAATATCATCTACCGACACACCGTAAGATTGCAATTCTTCTTCACTAATCCCTGCTGCCTTCAATGCTTTTCGTACACTTTCTGCTGAAATTCCCGTTGAACCATTGTCATCACTGCCTCCAGTCAACTGGGAAGCTGCCGCTTTCGCCATCGTGTTCGTTACCTGGCTTTTAATCATTTCATCAATCGGCGTATGCTTTTCTATTGCCGATGAAACATAAGGTGATGCTGCAACTACAATGACAATTGTTAAAATCGTAGTCGCAAGTGACACAGCGATACGAATCGCTCCCCGGTAGATTCCAATCAAAAATCCCAGTAGAAATACTCCTGCTACTGCTATCGTTAACCAATTCCACTCCATACCTTCTCCTTATTTTACAAGACGGACATTCTCCATGCCGTTTGCATTTATCACAATGTATTTATTAACTCCCATAGTTGGAAAAATTTCACGAATATTCGTTTCTATCTCTCCTTCAAATTTCTGTATTCCGCTTTTCAGGAAAATACTGCAGTTATTTCCATCATACATAATCACCTGGCCGCCGCTTAATTTTACATTCCCATAATCCCCGGTAAAATCTTTTGACAATGTCTGCTTTCCCGACGTATTGTAAAGCCGGAGTTCATAACCGCCTTTTCCTTCATTTTTCAAGACCAGACCAATATATTTGTTATCGTGAAATACGCTTTTTATCTCTTTGTCTATCTTAATCTGACTGGTCTCTTTCGGAACACTTTCGCCTTGATATATTGTCAGCATATTATCTCCGACTACTGCTGAAATCTTCTGGTTCATAAAAAATCCTTCTGCCATCAGTGTTCCTTTATATTCTTCCTGTGTAACCTGATGATCCGTCTCCTGTTCCCCTTCACTGCCAAAATTATAGTAAACTACCCTTGATGTCACACTGCCGTCCTGCGTATACAAATATGCGACCTGCATCACTTCTGCATCTGGTGAAATAGCAACATCCATCGGGTATCCTGTTCCGGTCAGCGATGTCTTATGCTCCACCAGGATATTTCCTGCAGTATCATAACAGACGATTTTGGGTGATGAACTGTCTTTCAACACCGCACACACAATTCCCTGACTGGATACTGTCGCTTTTTCTATCGGAAGCGTTGTATGGATCTCGCCCTTTACACCGTCTTTTTGAAAAATGACAACGTCATTACCGCCTTTGTCAAAAATTATTGCACAATCATCTCCTGCTACAACAGTCGGAGTCTTGATCTGATAAGCCTGGTTCCATTTCTCTTCCCCCTGCTGACTCAAATATGCCATTCCATCTCTACTGTAACGAATTACACCTTCCGAAAATTCCTTGTAATTGCTGTCCGTACTTCCTGCCTCCGGATAAGTGTTCGCCACCCGCACATTCGTATACGTCTGTAAATGTATAAATAAATAGATTCCTACGGACGCTGCCACAATCAAAATGAATACTATCAGAATTCTTATTCTGATCTTCTTTTTATGCGCCTTCACCTGTTCCTCCAGTTGCGCCATCTGTGTTTCTTCATCTTCTGTATTGTCCATGATCCGCCTGACCAGTTTGTCCACATCTTCCGAGTCCCGCACCACCCGCAGATCTTTATTCTTTCGATTCAATATTCAGATTCCCTTCATATTTATTATTTCTCCCTATTGTACCACACTCCGAGCTATGGTAACAATAGCTTTTGCCCGATGAAAATCAGGTTCCCGTCTGACAGCCCGTTCATTTTACAAATTGCCTCTACATGGCCGGTATCCCCATATGTCTTCTTACTGATGCTTGCCAATGTATCTCCTTTTTTCACAGTATAATAGTCCGACTGACTGAGTTGTTCCTGTACGGTCGACACTTCCGGAACCGTTCCTTCTGATTTTGCGTCGTTTGATTTTTTTGTATCACTGGAAGCTTTTACGGAACCGCTGGCTGCAACCGTCTCACTATTCTGATTTCCCTTTGTTTCCTCTTGATTTTGCCCTTCAGACTGCGCATTAATTTGATTTTCATTTTCTCCATTCACACGCTGGTCGTTCACCTGAGCATTATCATCCACCTTTGCCTCTGTTCCTTTCGCACTTGCGAGCTGCTCAAGTGACTGCTGTACAGATTCCATGCGTTCAAAATTATTCATCATTGAGACACCTATTGCCAGTACCACCACCACAAGAAGCGCACTGGTCGCATATAATAATTTTGAACTCTGACTCTGCTCCTTAATCTCCATTCTCTGCCTCACCGCACTACGAAAATCCTTTGTAGCTCGATCCTCAACCATTTCACTGGGTGTCACGCCATTCTGCCTGCGTGTGTTAATCATGTAATTCTGCATTTGTGGATTTTTTTCATAATAAATGTAATGACCGCCGATCTGCATCAGCTCATTATATTTATAAGCAAAATACATCTCGTCACTTGATGAAGCATCTTTCCATATAAAAATCGTATTTTCCTGATCATACATTTTCCGGTGCAGCTCCTGCGCTCCACGATTCATGCTCATTGGATGTCCTGTCTCCAAAAGGCACCAGCCAATTAATTTCTGATCTTTGAAATACTCTTTTTGTTCCTTCTCTATTTTTTCCCAAATTTCTTCGGAAATCTTTAAATTTGTTCCTTCAACTTCTACATCTTCTGCCTGGATCGCTCCTGATATATACACAACCACCTTGTCCTCACATTTTGTGATCTCCCCGACCAGTGCCGCTGCTACAGGTTTCTCCATTGCTTTTTCCTGCAATTGCCCAAGAAATGTGTCTACATAATCCTCCACATAAATCTTTGGCTCATCACAGACATTTCCAATCTGTCTTACATTTTTCGGAAGCTGCCGTTCCATATACTCTCACCTCATTAAACATATTTGCCTCTATGGCGGTGTTAATGATAACACAGAAAATATGCATAATTTATCAATCGGTGAGACCTGTCCCGGAAACTTTACGGCATCACGCCCCTACTTTCGACGTCCTGTCTCCAGAAGACTGCAATACTTGTCAGTAAGGGTCGTAACCCAGCCTTCTCTCGTTCTCGGAAATGTCCGAAATGTCACCGGCCACATGTGTGTCCGGATAATATCTACTTCTATCTGATTTAATGGGAAATATTTCTTCGCATTTCGGTATGCTTTTTCCGGATGCTTCAGACCATGAAACCGTTCCCCCGTCTGGGCAGCATGCGTGTGCCAGTCATAAAGGAACAAATCATGGATCATGCCTGCCCGCGCCGCAGATCTCGCATCCAGATGAAACATTTTACAGAGACAGTAATTGCAATAAGCCACCCTGAGACAATGTTTATAGCAGTTTGTTTTCCCATGCTGCGGATATTTTTTCATTTCCAGCACGACCGGATGCTCCGCCAGGTCCTGTATTGACTTGTAAAATTCTCGTTTAGCGGTATATTTATTTTTTGACATAACTGATAACTCCCCACTTTGAATTGCAAAAAGGCATGTCTCACCAAAGACATGCCCCTCATATTCATAGTTCTATATAATCTCCACTGATCTTACTCGCCAAATACAGCTTTGTAATCAGCCTGGAATTTTGCGATTCCCTGATCTGTTAATGGATGATGTGTCATCTGCTCGATTACCTTGTAAGGTACTGTAGCAATATCTGCTCCGGCAAGCGCACACTCTGTAACGTGCATTGGGTTACGTACACTTGCTGCGATGATTTCTGTCTCAATACCTGCAACTGCGAACATCTCTGCGATCTCTGCAATAAGATCTGTTCCTCTTGTAGAGATATCATCCAGACGTCCTAAGAATGGTGATACATATGTAGCACCTGCTCTTGCAGCAAGAAGTGCCTGATTAGCAGAAAATACAAGTGTAACATTGGTCTTGATTCCCTCAGCTGTAAGAACTTTAACTGCCTTAAGTCCCTCTACTGTCATCGGAATCTTAACTACCATGTTCGGATGAATCTTTGCGATTGTTCTTCCTTCCTCGATCATTCCCTCAGCATCAACAGTTGTAGCTTTAACCTCACCGCTGATTGGTCCATCAACGATAGATGCAATCTCTGCAATAACTTCTTCAAATACTCTTCCCTCTTTTGCGATCAAGGATGGATTTGTTGTTACTCCGCAGATAACTCCCATGTCGTTTGCCTTTTTGATGTCCTCTACCTTAGCTGTGTCGATGAAAAATTTCATTTTTTCTGTTCCTCCTTTAATCTATGAACTCATTGTTCATTCTTACTGCCCACCTAAGCAAATTATAGACCAGTTGCCTGCATATATCAAGATATATTTTGTCAAGCAGTAAAACTGCACAAATCAATTGGGGACAGGTGTGAGAGGAGAAAAAAGGCGAAAATACGCGGTAGTTGAAAAAATTGGGGACGGGGTTTTTCTGAAAAAACCCCGTCCCCAATTTTCTTTTTTAGCACTTTTCACAATTGTGTGCGTCCTTCTAATGCGCGCAATAATGTTACTTCATCAATATACTCCAGATCTCCGCCTACCGGCACGCCGCTGGCAATGCGGCTGACTTTGACTCCGGTTGGTTTTATCAGCTTGCTGATATACATCGCGGTCGTCTCGCCTTCCAGGCTTGAATTTGTCGCAATGATGACTTCTTCTACATCGCCTTCCAGGCGCCGGATCAGTTCTTTCAGCTTGATGTCTCCCGGACCGATGCCAAGCATCGGGGAGATTGCGCCGTGAAGTACATGGTAGACACCGTTGTATTTTCCTGTCTTTTCGTAAGCTGCCAGGTCTCTTGTATTCTCTACAACCATAATTGTCTTATGATCGCGGTTTAAATTACTACAGATTGGGCAGAGTTCCTGATCCGTCAGGGTGCAGCATTCTTTGCAGTAACGTACATTTTCTCTTGCCTCGACCATAGTGTCTGCCAGACGTTTCACTTCTTCTTTCGGCATATGTATCAGATGAAATGCCAGTCTGGATGCTGACTTCGCACCAATGCCCGGCAATCTGGACAGCTCGTCAATCAATTTGCTGATCTGGTTACTATAGTAATCCATTCATGCCTCCTGTGAATTTGGACATACTTGCTGCAGATGCTTCATCTACTTTGTCAAGTGCCTCGTTCACTGCTGCCACAAGGAGATCTTCTAACATTTCTACATCATCTGGATCTACAACTTCTTCATCCAGTTTTACTTTTACAAGTTTTTTGGATCCTGATACTGTGACTTCTACAGCTCCGCCACCGGCAGTTGCTGTAAATTCTTTTGTCTCCATTTCTTTTGCCTGCTCTTCCATCTGACGCTGCATCTTTTGAGCCTGCTTCATTAAGTTTGCCATGTTCCCCGGCATTCCGCCTCCTGGGAATCCACCTCGTTTTGCCATAATTAATCATCCTCCACTACAATATCCATATTGATTAGTTTTTCTATATCTACAAAACTGTCCTCAAATCTCCGTCCTTCTTCTACCTGACGGACATCGATGTCCAGTTTTTTTCCGATTTTACTCTCGATCAGATTTCTGATTTCTTCTTTATGTTCTTCTGTTCCTACTACCCCGGCTCCTACTGCATCCGGCAACACGATCAGAAGTCTGTTTCCTTCTCCTGCACTTAGTCTTGCCTGCTTCAGATAATTCCGCAGCATTGGCGATGCATCCGATGTGAGTTTACGGAAATCTTTTGCCACTTGTTTTACATCTTCATTCAGAGCTTCCGGAAGTTCCGGCTTTTTCTTCGGTTCCTGTTCTGCTCCTTCCGGTCCATTTACATAGACAATACGTTCTCTCGCCGCATTTTCCATAAAATCACCGTTTTCCAGCTTTTCCTCTATTGCCCGCAGGCGGTCAAGCAATGTATCTGGATTTGTCTCCATTGCCGGACGACACAATTTAATCAGTGCTACCTCCAGCATGACCCTCTTCTGGGTTGAATATTTTAACTGACTGGTCAAATCTGAAAATACGCGAATATACCGGATCAATGCATCATCCTCAATCATCTGAGCCTCTTCTTTCAGCCGTGCCAGATTCTCACTGGATACATCTAACACATCTTCCATATCATCAGAGCTTCTGACAAGCAGAAGGTTTCTGAGATACCACGTAAAATCTGCTGAGAGCTGCGACAGTTCTCTTCCCTGCATGACCAGCTCATCTACAATCTCAACGACACTGTGTACATTTCTGTCCAAAATCTTACGAAGCAGTCGGCTGAATACTTCCGTGTCCACCGCCCCCAGTACTTCCAGCACATGGTCGTATGTCAGCTTCTGTCCGATGTAAAATGCAGCACACTGATCCAAGAGACTTAATGCATCACGCATGGAACCGTCTCCCATACGTGCAATATATCGGACTGCCTTTTCTTCTACATCCCATCCTTCTTTATTAATCAATTCCTGCAATCTTGCTGAAATAGTCTCGATGGAAATTCGTTTAAAATCATATCTCTGACACCGGCTTAAAATCGTGACTGGAATCTTATGCGCCTCTGTAGTCGCCAGTATAAATATGACATACTCCGGTGGCTCTTCCAGCGTCTTCAAAAGTGCATTAAAGGCTCCGATGGACAGCATATGTACCTCATCAATGATGTACACTTTATAACGTCCTTCTGTTGGACGGTAGGCGACCTCTTCCCGGATTTCACGAATGTTATCGACACCATTGTTAGAAGCCGCATCGATTTCAATCACATTCATGGAATTGCCTGCGGCAATCGCCTTACAAACTGCGCACTCTCCACACGGGCTTCCGTCTACCGGGTGTTCACAGTTAACTGCTTTTGCAAATATTTTGGCAACCGTTGTTTTTCCGGTTCCCCTTGTTCCACAGAACAGGTATGCGTGTCCGATACGATCCGCTTCAATCTGATTCTTAAGCGTCCGCACAATTGCATCCTGTCCTTTTACATCTTCAAATTCATTTGGCCGGAATTTCCGGTATAAAGCCATATATGACATGGTTATTATTCATCTCCAAAACTAATTCCGGTGATCTTTGCCTGTCTGACGATCTCAGACTTCGGATCAACATATTTTAACTTTCCTGCCACTTCACTAAGCGGAACACGAACAATCTTATCATTCTTTACGGACATCATACAACCATAATTTTCATCTAAGATCGCGCGGGCAGCTTCTGCGCCGAGTCTTGTTGACAATACACGGTCAAATGGACACGGGGATCCACCTCTTTGTGTGTGTCCGGGAATTGCGATACGCACTTCCTGCTGAGTTCTCTTCTGAACTTTTTCTGCCATCTCATAAGCTACAGAAGGATATTTCTTCTTTGCCTGTTTGTCCTTTAATTCTTTCTTGGAAAGCTTCGCGTCTTCCTTGGAAATAGCTCCCTCTGCCACTGCGATAATGGTAAACTTTTTACCTGATTTGGCACGCTTGTCTATTGCCTCTGCAATCACATCCATGTCATAAGGAATCTCCGGAAGCAGAATAATGTCGGCACCGCCTGCAATTCCTGCGTGCAACGTTACCCAGCCGACTTTATGTCCCATGATTTCGATAATAAATACACGGTTGTGGGAAGTTGCTGTTGTATGGATACGATCGATCGTATCTGTTGCGACTTCAACCGCACTGTGGAATCCAAATGTCATATCTGTTCCCCACAGATCGTTGTCGATCGTCTTCGGAAGCGTCACAACATTTAAGCCTTCCTCACGCAGAAGGTTTGCTGTCTTATGAGTTCCATTTCCACCAAGGATCACCAGACAATCCAGACTTAACTTGTGATAAGTGTGCTTCATAGCTTCTACTTTGTCCAGCCCATTTTCATCCGGTACACGCATTAGTTTGAACGGCTGTCTTGAAGTTCCAAGGATTGTTCCTCCGACTGTTAAAATTCCTGAGAAATCTTCAGCTTTAAGCATTCTGAAGTTCGAGTAGATCAAACCTTTATATCCCTCTTCAAATCCATAAATCTCCACGTCTTTACGTGCCTGAAACAGTCCTTTCACCACGCCGCGCATTGCTGCATTCAGTGCCTGACAGTCTCCACCACTTGTCAACATTCCAATTCTAAGCATCTGTTTTTCCTCCTGCATCTCGTGTCATTATCTTAAAGTCATCTAATAATTCCTGTCTATGGAATCATATCTGCTCACAGCAGCAGTTGCTGTAACCAGTATCAAACAGCTTTGCTATCTATTATTTCGTCAGTACTTCTACACTTTTTTCTTTTACAAGTACCATGTACTCTACCTGGGCTGACAATCCGTCATCATCTGTATATACGGTCCAGCCGTTATCCTCATCTACATAGAACTCCGGTGTTCCCTCGTTGATCATCGGCTCGATTGTGAACATCATACCAGGAACAAGCACCATTTCACTGCCTTTTGGTGTTACATAACTTACAAATGGCTCTTCGTGGAATTCAAGACCAATTCCATGTCCTCCAATTTCCTCTACAACAGAATATCCATTTTTCTTTGCATGCGTGTTGATCGCGTATGCAATATCTCCCAAATGCCCCCATGGCTTTGCTGCCTTTAGGCCACGCTCTACACACTCCTGTGTTACACGCACGATCCGTTCTGCTCTTTCGGACACATTTCCAATCTTGAACATACGAGAAGCATCTGAATAATATCCATTTAAAATGGTTGATACGTCTACATTGATAATATCCCCTTCTACAAGGATTTCATTCTCACTTGGAATTCCGTGGCATACAACATTATTAATCGATGTGCACACACTCTTTGGAAATCCTTCATATCCAAGCGGTGCCGGAATTCCTCCGTGTTCTGTCGTGAAATCATATACAAGCTTATCGATCTGCGCTGTGCTCATACCAGCTTTGATATGTGCAGCCACATGATCCAGTACTGCTGTGTTGAGGTCAGCACTCTTTCTGATTTCGGCAATCTGCTCCGGTGTCTTAAGAAGTGACCGGTCCGGAACAATCTGTCCTTTTTCTGCAAGCGCCCAAAGTTTTACGTCTAACCTATCCATAATTAACGTCCATCTCCTTCAAAACAAGTGCGGAGTACGCACCCATGTTTACAACTATCTCTCCATCTTCTACTATATACTCTTCGTACTCAGTTGTGTAGCCCTCATGATAAGAATACATCAGCCTTCTCATACGTCCACGCATCGGGATTTCTGCCTGCCATACAGGAACCGTTACTTCCTCCAGAGCATCACTGTTATTAATGATTACAACAATCCGCTGGTTCTGATCTGTTCTTGCATAAGCCAATACATTTTCCCGCCACTCAAGCATCTGAACAGAACCTTCCCTGAACACTGGGTATCGCTTGTGGATCCGGATCATTTCTCTGTGAAATGCGATCAGCTCCTGATCCTCATGCCCCCACGGATACGTACGTCGGTTGTCTGGATCCGTAAATCCGCACACGCCGGCCTCGTCGCCATAATAAACAGTTGGTGCGCCCGGCCACGTCATCTGCATAACGACCGCCTCACGCATAACTGCCACATTGACATTTTCATTGGCTGCTTCTGCCCCCAGTTCCTGCGCACGGCCGACTCTGTGATTCGTTCTCGTCAGGAATCTGGAATGGTCATGATTCGACAATTCATTCATGGAAACCTGCAGAGACGGCGTCATCATATTGCTCATGTGATGACATATCGCATTTACAAATGCGTCGGCGTTGCCTCTTAAGTCTTCTCTTGCCTCGTCACTGTGCTTCTCCATCCCAGTCAAAAACCAGGTGACCGGCTCCATAAATGCGTCGTAGTTCATGATGGTATCCCACTCATCACCTTCCAGCCACTCGCTTGGATCTCCGTAATGCTCCGCCAGGATCAGTGCTTCCGGATTTGCTTCTTTTACAACTTTACGGAACTTTTTCCAGAATTCGTGATTGTACTCGTTACTTCTTCCAAGATCCGCTGCCACATCCAAACGCCATCCATCCGCATTGTACGGCGGTGACACCCATTTCTTCGCAATCTCAAAAATATAAGCTTCCAACTCCGGTGAATCTTCGTAATTCAGCTTCGGCAGAGTATCATGTCCCCACCATCCGTCATATGAACCATTGTATGGCCAGCGTTCCCGCTCTTCCTGAAAGAACCGGAAATAGCTGCGATACGGGCTGTCTGCGCTGACATATGCTCCCGGCGCATACCCTTCCTGTTTCTCGTAAATGCGCTCTCTGTCCAGCCATTTATTGAAGGATCCGCAGTGATTGAACACTCCATCCAGAATCACCTTCATGCCGCGCCGATGCACCTCTTCCACAAACTGAACAAAAAATTCATTGCTGGCCTCCAGATTCTTTTTGGCCGTCACTCGTTTTTGATATTTCGTGGCATTGGCATTTTCATGATCGCCCTCTGCCAGTATATTTCCGCCGTCTTCAACAATCACTCCATAATGAGGATCAATGTAATCATAATCCTGAATGTCGTATTTGTGATTGGAAGGAGATACAAAAATTGGATTAAAGTATAACACTTCTACTCCAAGATCCTGTAAATAGTCCAGTTTATCCCAGACTCCTTTTAAATCTCCACCATAGAATTCCCGCACATCCATGGCTGCCGGATAGCGGTTCCAGTCTGTAACTTTTCTACTGTAGTCTCCGATATAGTAATATTCCCGGTCTTCCACATCATTGTCAGGGTCACCGTTGCAGAAACGATCTGTAAATATCTGATACATGACTGCGCCTTTCGCCCACTTCGGTGTACGAAAGCCCGGACAGACTACATAATCATAGTCTGACACCACTCGCTCTGACACTCCGCACCGGTTATAATAGCATACTTCACTGCCGCTTCGGATCTCAAAATAATACCGGAACGGCTCCTCGCCCAGCTGTCTTTTTATCTCATAATAGTCAAATACTTCGCCCGTCTGTGTCTTCTCCATCTCATACCGGATTTTCTCGTGAACAAGGCAGACATGTTCTGCATCGTCCTTAGCGGTACGGAACCGGAACGCAACTTCTTCGTTGCGCTCCGGTTCGGACGGATTCACATACTGCGAAGTACCGTCGCAAAATAATGCTTTCTTATTCATCTATGCTTCATCTCCAAACAACGCTTCAAACTCTTCTCTGGAAATCTTTTCTTTTTCCAAAAGCAGTTCTGCACATGCATGAAGTACATGATCGTACTCATGAATAATACTCTTCGCTTTTGCATAGCACTCATCTATGATCCGTTTTACTTCCTGGTCGATCACACCGGCAACATTCTCACCGTAACCCCTGGAAGCATGGGCAAGATCTCTTCCGATGAAAACTTCATCGCTGTCATCGTCGTAATTGATCAGTCCGACTTTCTCAGACATACCGAACTTCGTTACCATGGATTTCGCAATACCAGTCGCCTGTTTAATGTCCTGAGAAGCTCCTGTCGTAATATCATCAAAAATGATTTCTTCCGCAACACGGCCGCCAAGTGCCACTGTGATATCCTGCAGCATCTTGCCTTTTGTATTGAACATTTCGTCCTGCTCCGGAAGCGGCATCGTATATCCGCCGGCACTTCCGGTCGGAATGATAGATACACTGTACACCGGTCCCACGTCCGGAAGGACATGGAACAAAATTGCATGACCTGCCTCGTGGAAAGCTGTGATTCTTCTTTCTTTTTCAGAAATAATACGGCTCTTTTTCTCTGCTCCGATTCCGACTTTGATAAATGCTTTCTGGATGTCTTCCTGCTTTAAGAAGAGGCGTCCTGCTTTTGCTGCCAGAATTGCCGCTTCATTTAATAAGTTCTCAAGATCTGCTCCTGCAAATCCTGCAGTTGTCTGCGCGATCTGTTTCAGATCGATCTCCTCACTGAGCGGTTTTCCCTTTGCGTGAACTTTTAAAATTTCTTCTCTTCCCTGTACATCCGGTCTTCCGACTACGACTTTACGGTCAAAACGTCCCGGACGAAGGATTGCAGGATCCAGAATGTCGACACGGTTCGTTGCTGCCATGACAATGATCCCTTCATTGACACCGAATCCGTCCATCTCAACAAGTAACTGGTTCAATGTCTGCTCACGCTCATCATGACCGCCGCCCATACCGGTTCCTCTTCGTCTTGCGACTGCATCAATCTCATCGATAAAAATGATGCACGGTGCATTTTTCTTAGCCTCTTCGAATAAGTCACGGACTCTGGAAGCTCCGACTCCGACAAACATTTCCACAAAATCAGATCCGGAAATAGTAAAGAACGGAACTCCTGCCTCTCCGGCTACTGCCTTGGCCAGTAGTGTCTTTCCGGTTCCCGGAGGTCCCACAAGGAGAACTCCTTTCGGGATACGCGCTCCAACCTGGATATATTTCTTAGGTTCTTTCAGGAAATCAACGATCTCCTCCAGCTCCTCTTTCTCTTCTTTCAGTCCTGCAACATGATCAAATGTAACCTTCTTGTCGCTGTCTGTGCTTAACTTTGCACGGCTCTTTCCAAAGCTCATGGCTTTGCTTCCGGCATTTCCTCCCTGACGGTTCATCATCATAAAAATGAACATCACACCTGCAAGTGTAAGAAGCACCGGCAGAATTGTTGTTGAAAATAATGTGTCCTGCGGAACATCTGCCATATCATAGTCCAGCTTATTCTCTTTCAGATAATCCTGCACTTCATTAATATCTGAAACATACAGATACCGCACCTGCTTACCGTCTTTATCTTTCTTCTTCAGTTTGATTTCCACATGCCCGGTCGGCACATTTTTATTCTGAATCACAGAAATGCTGTCTACATTGTCTCCTGTAACCAGTGTCTGAAACTCACTCCAGGTAAGTCTGTCACTCTGGTTCTCGAACATGTTCGTAAACCAGAGCACTGCAAACAGAAATACAACAAGAACTAAAAGACCGGCTCCGCTGATTCCTTTATTTTTTCTAGTGTCCAAGCTTTTTGCTCCCTTCTACTCCACACCTTCTACAACTCCGATGTATGGAAGATTTCTATATTTCTGGGCATAATCCAGACCGTAGCCCACAACAAATTCATCTGGAATGTTAAATCCAACATAATCAACCTTCACGTCTTTGACACGTCTTTCCGGTTTATCTAATAAGGTACAAAGTCTCAGGCTCTTTGGTCCACGTTTTTTAAGAATTTCAATCAGATAAGAAAGCGTTCTTCCTGAATCAATGATATCTTCTACGATCAGAACATCTTTTCCTTCCAGTGTCTCATCAAGGTCTTTTGCAATCTTAACTACACCGCTTGAAGCTGTTCCGTCACCATAACTGCTGACACTCATAAAGTCCATGGACACCGGCACGGTAATTCTCTTTGCCAGTTCGCACATAAAGAATACGCCACCTTTTAATACACAGATGAGATGCACTTCTTTTCCTTCATAATCTTTACTGATCTGCTCTCCAAGATCACGGATTCTCTTATCAACTTCTTCTTCCTCAACTAATACTCTTACTGTCTCTGCCATAATTTTCTCCTTTGCAAAAGTGAATTTCTAAAATCTTTTTTGTAGATTCTGTAATCTGATAACGCTGGCTCTGTCTGTGACCGACCACCCACATAATATCGTGCCCATCTGCCACCAGCCAGACTTTCTCCCGCTCTTCCTGCGAAATTTTCTCATTAATAAAATACTTTTTCAGCCTTTGCGTTCCTCCATTTTTATTAATTGCAAGGACATCTCCGGCCTGTCTGTGTCTGATTTCCACAGTGTTATTAATTATATCATAATCGAACCATTTCGTGTAGGTTTTTTCGGGAAATGCTTTCATTCCAGGCGGTCTTTCGAAAATGCGGAACTGAAACAAAGCCTCTGGATTTTCTATATTTTCATCATTTAAATGGTTTGGATCAATCATTTTTGTAGAAATGACTGGTTTCTTTTCAAACTTCACTCCTCCATAAATGCGGCTCGCCGTCACAGCATAAGGCAAATCTATTTTCCGACCCACCTGCCGGTTCAAAAGCTCCTCTACCGCCTGTACATGTACTGCACTGATATCCTTCTCGTGCCCCGCAGCTTCACAGATGATCCGGTGGATCACATAACTTTTTAACGGTACCGGGACTTTGTCATATTCATTTTTATTCAGAATCAGACTAATAGCTCCTGTAGCAAGATTTGTTTCTTTCCGACATGTTTGTGGTTCTATCTGCAACACTTTTTTCTTATACTCCTCAATCTGCATATCCACATAACTCCAAAGTTCACGCACGCTCTGAGCTGTTCTGGAAATGTGCCAGACTGCCTGTTCATTTATTTCCTCCAGTTGTGGAATAACCTGATTACGAAGCTTATTTCTTGCATAAACATTTTCTGCATTCGTCTCGTCTGTACAATAAGATATTCCCACTTTTTCTAGATATGATTCAATCTCATTTCTTCCTATATTAAGAAGTGGACGAATCCAAAATCCGGACACCGGCGCAATCCCGCCAAGTCCCCGGACATCTGTTCCCCGGCACAAATGAAATAACACGGTCTCGGCCTCATCATTTCTGTGGTGTGCCAGCGCAATTTTCCCAAAACCTTGCGTGCTCTCTTGTCTGCCATTGGCACACTCAGCATGGTGGGACTGGATATCACCATATTGAACATTGTCACATGGAACATCACTATACTGGTTTCTTACTTCCAGAAATGCCTCTCTCCTGGCCTTTCTGCCCGCTTCCTCTTCAGACATATTCCAGCATTTTGCAAGTTCTCTTATATTCTTATGATAAACAACAAGCGGAACATTCCACGCATCACAAATTTTCCGCACATAACGCTCGTCTGTGTCAGCACTGTCTCCGCGAAGGCCATGATGTACATGCACCGCTGTAATTTCCAACGTTCCATCTCCGCTTTTTTGTCGTTCATCCCGAAGCTTTGTAAGCACAAAAAGCAGGCATACGGAATCTGCACCTCCCGATACGCCTACAATTACTCTGTCCTTTTTCTCCAGCATATGCTGTTCTTCTACATAAGCTTTTACTCTCTGATACATCTGCTTTATCCTGTTAGGACGACTCTCTAATCATCTGCCCAAACATTTCCTCGCTTATTTGTTATTCAAGAATGGCTTTGATCTCTGATATCAATATATAAAATTTGCCCGCAAATTGCAAGTTTTCCATATATTTTCTCTATTTACATATAGGTTACTGTTCACACGCGCCATTCGCAAAATGCCCGTTCCGGGTTTCTCCGTAGCTTCGCTACTACTTTTGCTCATGAAATGGCGCTCCCTTCGTACAGGTTCTTGTTGACCCATACATGCAAGCATGTCTGTGCCAGCAAGAACCTGTATGAGTGAACTGTAACACATATAGACCATATTCTCTTTTTTAATCTTAGAGGCAAATACTTCAACTACAATGATATTCTAAAGCTTCCAGATTCCTGTCACAAGAATTGTCATATCATCAAGAGGCGCTGCGCCTGCATATTCCATGACCCGGTTCAAAATGTGATGTGCCATTTCTCCCGGATTCTGGGACTCCACCTGACAAATGAATTCTTCCATGAGGCTGTCCTGTTTCCCCGTCGGCAAGGTGTCCAATACACCGTCTGTCACCATAATAAGAAAGTCTCCATCTTCAAGTTGTCGCCGCTCCGGTTCTATATCAAGCCTTGCCAGCGCACCAATCGGAAGGGAAATAGAATGCACTTCCTCCACCTCATCTTTTCGTTTTATATATGTAGTGGCTGCTCCTGCTTTTACTATCTCACAGCTTGCATCGTACAGATCAATAATCGCCACATCAATCGTGGAAAACATTACTTCTTCCCGACCGGTCACGAGGGCTGTATTCATAATCTGAACTGCCGTTTTTACCGGGAATCCAGCGTTTAAAAGCTCTTCTAACATTTCCACTACCATCGTACTCTCCCGAAATGCGCGCTCACCTGAACCCATGCCGTCTGACAGTGCCACACCTTTTCTTCCTCCCGGCAAGTCCGAGGTCAAAAATGTATCTCCGGAAATTTTCTCGCTGCCTTTTCCTATTTTGGCCACACCCTGGATTGTGTGAAATCTTGCTCCTTCCACACAGGCAACTGTGCAGTACTCGTCCCCGATAATTGGGCGTTCTCCCCTCCCGGGAACCATGATCCGGCCTGCCATTTTCCCAACTTCTGACGCCAGTTCTTTCATAGCGACAATATGCCCCTTGGACGCCTTTAACGTCAAATGTATCTCATATTTCCCCTGGGCGGTCATATAAAAAACCGAGGACAAAATCTTGATTCCGGACTTTTTTAACTGATTTCGGATTTTCTTTTTCAAATGCTCATCTTCAAATATCCCGGCATCCAGCTCGTGAGTCGTATAGCACAAAGTCTTCGCCAGGTCATTTAACTGCGCAGCAAAGCCCTCCCGGTTCTGTACCATTTTATTATTCCATATCAACTTCTGTCTCACATTTTCATAATTTTCCAGTGTCTCTCGCAAAAATCTCGGTGCCAAAAGGCACTGCTTCATAAGCCTGCGTTTTAATTCCACATTTAGCTCGGCACCGTAGTCCTGAACCGCACACAGAATTTCCCGCATCATATGATACGTTTGCTGCCGTCTCTCCCCCAGACATTTTTCTCGATTTTCGCACTCCCGGCACACCTTCTGAGTCACACGCTCAAAAATGTCGTCATTTTCCTCATTTGTAAATGTAGCGCGATAATCCTCCAGCTTTGAAAATGTATCTGACAGCTTCTTTAAAGATCCCGCAAACTTGTCTACTTGAATCACATACGGATTCGTGAAAATCTGTGCTCCCCGCTCTTTCAATTCCTGCATAAAAATCTCCCCTTACTAATTCTTCTATCTCAGCTTTCGTATTCCTGCTCCGCTTTTTTTCAAGAATGCCTCGGCATTCTTGCTGCGAGGTGCGCGTCATGCAATTGCATGACATACTTCTACTGCGCATCTCTGCAAGTCAATCCCCCAGCTGATACCAGCTTGTTTCTCACCACCTATAGAGGTGGAAGTCATCTTCAATATCGTTAGTCCACAAGTCTAAGGCAAAACTCAAACGCAATTCGTGTTAAATTTTCAAGGTACAAATAAAATCATATATTAATTAACGTGTCTTTTGACACCCTAATCCTATTATACAAAAAAGCTTCGGGCTTTCGCCCAAAGCTTTTTCATTCGTTACTTTGCTTTTAATATGATCTCATTTTCATTCACCAGACCAAGCTTTTCCTTCGCAATCTCTTCCACATACTCGTCAGTTCCAACGTATGCTTCCATATCGTCTATCTCCTGTGATCTGGCTTTCTCTTCATCTATCTGTTTCTTAAGCTCCGTCTCCTGAGCCAAATAACTTTTCTCCTTCGCCCGAAGAGAAATTCCACCGACCACTACAAGTGCTGTCATCAAAAAAATTACACCTGTAATTACAAGCACACTCAACTTGTGTTGATTTGTCCGCCTCCTGGACCTTCTCTTACGGCTATTACGCCTCGTATCTTTCATATTAATACTCACCCTTGTCTTCGGTTCCCACACCGATTTATACTTTTTTATAATAATAACTTTTTCCCTGAAATTTATCAAGTTTTACGGGTGTAGATTTTTTTACACACTTTTTTAACTTTATGCAAAAGCCATGACATCAAGCACGCTCCAACTACAACACCTAGTATATAATACCAGCGCACACTACCACTACTAGTGTGGTAAATTTGCACAAACAGATACATTTCCACAAAAATCCAGTAAAACAAGTCCTCTATTCCGACTGCGAGAAACGAATGTTTCACAATATCCCGGAAGCATTCCAGGCATCTGTATGTTCCTCTTAAAAATAATCCAGATGAAAATGCAGTCAGAAAAATTAATAATTCTTTTTCAATCCCAATCATTGACTTTCCTGCAACTTTCCGCACACATTAACGAAACAAACGTGCAAAGAAATTCTCTCCCTGTTTTTGTTCTGCATGCACATCCGAATAAGCAATACTGTCAATATTTCCGGACAGATCCACTTCTCCTTTTTCCAGACTCAGCCGGTTTACATGAAGGTCCGTCCCCTTCACCATCAACATTCCCTGCTCCGTTTCCAGTAGAACTTCATTCAAATCAAAAGATAATACATCCTTCACACCCGTCACCAGACTTGCGGTCCGGTTATTCAAAACCAGTTTATGCCCCCGCATAGCTGGTTTTGATACATTTCTCTCATCCATGCACATCACAACCTTTCTTAGTAATCATATGAAAGGTACCCTGCATTTATTACAGATATTTGAACAAGTCTTTCGCCTCTTCCTTCTTCGTCGTCTCCTGAATATACAGGACTTCAACTTTCACAGTTCTTGTACCAAACTGAATTTCAATAATATCTCCGACTTTAACCTTGACCGAAGCCTTCGCAACACTACCATTGACCAGCACTCGCCCAGCATCACAAGCTTCATTTGCAACCGTTCTGCGCTTGATTAAACGCGACACCTTCAAAAATTTATCTAATCTCATAATATTTCTCCATTTTCTTCCAATTGGGGACGGGGTTTTTTCAAAAAAACCCCGTCCCCAATTAAATTGTATGCTTCTTACACACAATTTCCATATACCAAAAAGAACGAGGAGCCAACAACTCCCCGCCCGTACACTTATCTAGAACTAATCCATTACTCGTTAACAGCGTCTTTTAATGCTTTACCAGCTTTGAACTTAGGTGCTTTGCAAGCTTCAATCTTCATTGTCTCCCCTGTAGACGGATTTCTTCCCTCTCTTGCAGCTCTCTCGCTTGTCTCGAATGTTCCGAATCCAACTAACTGAATCTTATGACCTTTCTTAAGTTCTTCTGTAACTACATCAACAAAAGCTTTTAAAGCTTTTTCAGAATCTTTCTTAGAAATCTCTGCTTTGTCAGCAATAGCTGCTACTAATTCTGTTTTGTTCATGGATAATTTCCTCCTCCTGTTTATCTAGGCACCCTGCCTCTAGATATTGTTATACCTGTTTTCCCTATATTTGTCAAGGATATTTACCCTTTTTACTGCGTATTTATAGGCTTTTTAGGCATTTTTAAGATTTAAATCCGAGCATCAAAAAAGTGATTTAAAAAATGTTCTTTTTCCTTCATTTGTCTGACTGCCATCTGCATTTTTTCAACATTTTTTATTGATATCCATGCTTTATTTGAATGATAATATGAATTTGCAACTTTAAAAAATTTTTCTGGATACATCAATCTATTTTTCAAATACTCCAATTCATTTTTCCCCAACGGTATAATTGCTGAATATGCATTGAGTATTCCATCGCTGATCCATTCTTTGAAACCTTGTTTTTCCATTGCCTTTCTTAAGAAATAATACAAATCCTCTACTTGAACATTCTTTTTAAAATGATCAAAATTCACCGTGTAAACATTTAACTTTCTATGCCCATAATTATCTTTTCCAGAAGTCGCATCAAACAAAATATTGTGGTAATTGTATTCACCATGTACCATATATCCTGCATCAATACTTTGTTGATAAAGCTGTTTATATCCCGAAGCTTTCAGGCTTTTAACCGCTGCGTCTGCCCATGCTTCCATCTGATCAAAATACTCCAGGAACAAATATTCAAACTCCCCTTTCGGAGAAACATTTCTGATGTATGCCCGCACTTTACGTAATTCTCGATTATGTCTTATATACCCCTCCTCCAAATTCTCCGCTTCCGACACATTTTCCATTATTTTTTTTCTCATCAACAAATGTATCTTCGCCAAATTACCTGCTGCCTCAAAAAGTTCTGCCGCTCTTCTTACATCGCATTCCCGTCCCGGCGGCATTCGTCTAAGCATGTAAATACTTCCATCAACCCCCTTTGTTACATAATCTCCTTCCCGGTTTTTCACTGGCATATCTATAGTTTGATAATCATAATCCATAAAATACTCATACAATTCGATAAGCGCAGGAAGCCTCTTTTCAGATACCCCTACCTCTCTCATTAAAAACACACCCTTATCTGTGCTGCATAAAATAGCACCCCTGGTCTTCCGGGTGCTATTTACGGCAATTTCATATTGTTCTAATATATTATCCCGTTCATAATCTTGCATATTCAGCCCCCTGCACTCTACTACATATTCTCTCTATCCTATGAAAACAATTGCGAAAATATGCAAATGGGGACGGGGTTTTTTCAAAAGAACCCCGTCCCCATTTGAACTTCAACCTGTCCCTTTTTAAATTGTAGCTTTTTTCAATAAAATTTCTTTCTGATTCAATTCTGGATCTTCTATAACCATTTCCAGTAATCGATTCAATATTTCACCAATTTCTTTTCCTGGCTTAATTCCAATAGCTATCAAATCGCTACCACTTACAGCCAGTTCTTTCAATGAAACACATTGCTTCGCCTCTTTAATTTTTGCATACAGTGTTTCTATATCATCTAGATTTTTTAGTTTTCGTTCCCGCAAATATGTACTCTGTGCTAACACATCCGCACGTCTCACTTCCATATAATATTCAAAAATGTCTTCACCAATTTTATTCATGGCTTTCCTTACATTTTTCGCTTCTGCCGGCATACGATAATCATGACAAAGCACCAGCCTTGTGACAATTCGGATTGTCTCATTATCAAATTTTAATCTTGTTAAAATTTCTTTGGCAATATGCTCACTACCAATTGCATGTTTTTTAAAATGTGCCTGTCCCGTCTCATCCATAGTCTTGTACTCAGGTTTTCCCATGTCATGAAGCAACATTGTAATACGTAATATTCTATCCGGACGCACCCTCATTAATGCATGTAATGTATGCTCCCCTACATTGTACATATGGTGTGGCGTCTCCTGTTCCGTCTTCATAAGAAGATCAAATTCCGGCAAAAACTGCTTTGTAATTCCAAGCTCATAAGCTGTCCGTAACATATCCGGTCTATCAGAAACTAACGTTTTTACCAGTTCCACCTGAATTCGCTCTACACTAATTTTTCGAAGCGTTGGAGCCAGCTCTTTCATAGCCATTCTCGCCTCGTCATCAATTTCAAATCCAAGCTGTGCCGCAAACCGTATTCCTCTTAATATACGCAAAGCATCTTCCGAAAATCTTGCCGTTGCATCTCCCACACAGCGAATAACTCCTTTTTTCAAATCTTCCATTCCGCCAAAAATATCTACAAGTCCATCTGCATCATTATATGCCATCGCATTGATTGTAAAATCTCGACGGAGAAGATCCTCTTTTAACGACCTAGTAAATGTAACCTCCTTCGGATGTCTGTTATCTTCATATTTCCCATCAATTCGATAGGTCGTCACCTCGTATCCTTCATGATCGAGCAAAACTGTAATTGTTCCATGCTCAATCCCTGTATCAAATGTCTTATCAAACAATGTTTTTGTTTCCTGAGGCATCGCAGAAGTTGTAATATCCCAATCTTGAGGAATTCGTCCCAATACGGAATCCCGTACACATCCTCCGACCGCATAAGCCTCATAACCATGTGTCTGAAGCGTCTCTATAATCTTTTTCACATTCTCAGGTAATACAATCTTCCGGTTTTCCATTCTCATATGCCTCCTTATTAATCTGTATTATTATAACACACTTTCAATTGGGGACGTGTTTTTTTCAAAAAAACTCCGTCCCCAATTGAATCTTATCCTGTCCCCTTTTGAATTGTGTAAAGTTCACCTTCAATTTGTTTTCTAATCCTCTTTACATAACTTTTCGAGACTCCTAGCTTTTCTTTTACTGCATTTTCGAATTGCACTCTACTTTCTACGAACTGTAAAATCTCCAATCCTTGAAGTTGTCTTTGTTCTTGCATGTTCCAAAGTATTTCCCACGCCAATTCTACATACTGCCTATACTCTTCCTCTTCTGTATCTAAAAACACATTTTCATCCTTTTCCTGATGAAAAGTTCCAATTGATGTCCCATCTTTAAATTTTTCCTCATATAACTTTAATGCTTTTTCACATAATACTTCTCTATTCTTTCTTTTCCCAGTATATTCCCTCATACTGCTATGTTCATATTGCATTATGTTACTACATATTTTTGCTTTTACTGGATTCATATGAATATAACGCAAGCAGCTCCAAAAATACCTTTCATCTTCTATACACTGCGTATTATATCGATTTTCAAATACATAACCAGTACGATTATGCTTATAATTATAATATTTCGCATATCTTCCCAGCACTTTTGCCATAAATATTGGCATAATTTCTTTCTCAGCTTTTGCTAAAAGGTGAAAATGATTTGACATAACACAATATGCATAAATTTCAATATTACAATCTTTTAAATTGTCTTTAAGCAAATTCAAAAACCTAGTTTTTTCGCGTTTTTCACCGAAAATATTTTCCCGATCCAAACCTCTGGATACAATATGATAAAAACCCGTTGCACTTTCACGCCTTGCTCTTCTCGGCATAGGCATCCTCCTCCCTATCTACTTTTCTTCTATAAATGTTGGCAATTCTCGGCGACACGCCAAATACTGATAATAATGTAGAAATATCATGAATAACAAGAATTGCGTTGTAGAATTAAATTAACACATTTGTTTCTATAATGCAAGAAATTTACGAACACAATACCATAAAATTCAATTGGGGACGGAGTTTTTTTAAAAAACCTCCGTCCCCAATTGAATTGTGTTTCTTTCTAGTAAGATTTTCCCCAATATGCCATATGTTTTGCTGGTTTTCCGCAATAAATACATTTATCAGAGATCATCGGTTCATCTTCGATCAAACATCTTGTAGCAGCTCCGCCTGTCTCATATTTCACTTCGCCTTCACATACTGGATCTCCACACCAACATGCTTTTACGAATCCGCGGTTTGCTGCGAATTTTTCTTTCATCTCGTCCATCGTTACTGCTGTATCGATGTGTGCTTTCAGGAACTCTTCTGCCTTATTGTACATATCCTGCTGGATTGTTTCAAGAATCTCACGAAGTTTTGTTGTTATTTCATCTAAGGACACAACAATCTTCTCGCGGGTATCTCGACGTACTACTACAACCTGATTATTTTCAATGTCTTTTGGTCCGATTTCAATACGTGTTGGGATTCCGAGAATCTCCTGCTCTGAGAATTTCCATCCCGGACTCTTCTCTGAATCATCAATCTTCACTCTGTATCCGGCTTTTTTCAGCTCATCAAGCAATTCATTTGCTTTTTCCAGTACTCCTTCTTTGTGCTGAGCAATTGGAATTACGCGACACTCAACTGGTGCAAGGTGCGGTGGGATAACAAGTCCGTCATCGTCACCGTGAACCATGATAAGCGCTCCGATACTTCTTGTGGACAATCCCCATGATGTCTCGTAAACATTCTTAAGCTGATTGTCTTTGTCGATATACTGAATTCCAAATGCCTCCGGAAATCCGCTTCCAAAGAAATGGCTTGTTGCGGACTGCAGTGCTTTTCCGTCGTGCATCAGTGCTTCTACTGTATAAGTATCCTGAGCTCCTGCAAATTTCTCATGCTCTGCTTTTCTACCTGCTACAAATGGTACAGCCATTGTCTCTTTGTAGAAGTCTTTGTAAATCTGCCACATCTGGATTGTTCTTTGTTCAGCCTCTTCATATGTTGCATGAATCGTGTGGCCTTCCTGCCATAAGAATTCTCTGGAACGAAGGAACGGTCTCGTTGTCTTCTCCCAGCGAAGTACGGAACACCACTGGTTCCATACTTTTGGTAAATCTCTGTAAGACTGTACTGTTCTTGCCCATAAGTCACAGAACAATGTCTCAGATGTAGGTCTTACGCAAAATCTCTCCTGGAGTCTCTCCATTCCACCGTGTGTTACCCATGCTACTTCTGGTGCAAATCCTTCGATATGATCTGCTTCTTTCTCAAGAAGTGCTTCTGGAATCAGGCATGGAAGATATACATTTTCTACACCTGTCTCTTTAAATCTTCTGTCAAGGTCAGCTTTTATAAGCTCCCAGATTGCAAATCCATTTGGAAGGTAGTTCAAGCATCCTTTTACGCTTGAATAATCACATAACTGTGCTTCTCGCACAACGTCTGTATACCACTGTGCGAAATCTTCATCACGTGATGTGATATTTTTTACTAATTTCTTATCCTTTGCCATCACAATTCTCCTTTTTCTTGTTCTTTTATTTCTGTAAAATTCTGTTCATTTCCATTTCAAAAATGTATCTTTACAGGAAATGTTTTATTTCCGAGGAGTTACTTTTTCTGCCGGGAACTTTTCATATAATTTAATAAAAATGTAATTATCTATTATACAAAAAACCGCCGACTCTTCATCTCCCCCATATCAGGGACCGAAAGCTCCGGCGGTACCACCCTAAATTAACTGTAGCTATGTTGCAAATATCAGACAGCACAGTTCTCTCCATTCTCCATTAACGCTGGTCAGACGCTGCATTTTCATGCAGAGGCTCCAGGACCGGTTCCATGCAGTTCATAGCAGACACCTCACACCATATAATGTCCTCTCTGAGCCAGCTTACATGTACTAATTCCATTCATCGCCAAAAAGTATATCAATTTGCTCATAATTTTAATCTATCCCATGCACTTTGTCAAGATGTATACTACATAATGCTGCGCGTTGTAATCCTGCGCGTTAATAAATGCCATAAAAAAGAGAGAAGATTTTGAATGAACAACTTCTCTCTTTTTTCTCGGTTGAATTACCGTTTGTGATTGTGATTCAATCACCCTTTACGTTGGTGATTTATTATATCATGTTTTTGCAATCTTTTGACATTTTGCAACAAATTGTTGCTTTTTTATTCATATAAATGTTCTCTATAAACAATTTATATTCCCATTTTGGCAGCTTCAACTTGATTATTTCGACAGCTTCAACTTGCTTGTTTCGGTAGCTGCGTCTTATCTGTCTCTCTAATCACATCCGTCTCTCTAATCACATCTGTCTCTCTAATCACATCCGTCTCTCTAATCACATCCGTCTCTCTAATCACATCTGTCTCTCTAATCACATCTGTCTCTCTAATCACGTCCATCTCTCACCAAGTGACACTCTGTTTATTTCCGGTTTATTTCCGTTCAGCCGTGAGTTCCTTGATCTCACGATTCACCCTGTCTCTTAACTGAATCAGATACATATCGGATTTTGGATAGCGCTTGAATGTCAATGGCTCCGGAAGGTTTCCTTCAATCAACTCCATGACATGCTCTCTACTTGTCAAAGATTCCAGTAATTTCAGTGCTCGCAGATCTGTCATAGCTTCGTCATGTACCATCATACGAAGCGACTCTTCCGGCTGTCCATTTTCACCTGGATATACAAGGAATGGATCTCCTGACGGAAATGCTCCGGCCGCATCTGTCACTTCATATGGATTAATGTGTTCAATGGAATACTGGCTGTTATAAAAATTATATCCCCAATGTAATACTCCAATAATTTTATATTTATACAGCTGCACACCGTAAATACGATTTCTCGCAGACGGCATGGACATAAAACGGTTACTTACTTCATAAAACTGTCCTGTACAGTAATAAGTCCACATATCCGTCAGACCATTTGCAAGAAACTCTTCAATTTCATTATTTCCCGGAACCGGCTTGTCAATTAGACCGTGACGGTAAAATTCATAACTGGATAATGCATCAAATGTGTGAAATCCGTCCAGCATATTTCCAAGGGATTCTTTTGCAGCCTTATAAGACTCCAAATGTTCTTCTCTTGGCTCATCTGAAATGTGAAAATAAGTCACATCTGCAATTTCCCATTTTCTTATCTTTGCTGTCAACTGTGGGAGAAAACTCTCAAGGAATTTTGTATATTCCCCGACCGCCGGTGTATGCCAGCCAAAAATCTTCTCTTTCTTTCCATTGACAGTTGCAACAACCTTCGGTGCATATTTTGCTCCCCATTGCGAGAACAAATGTGACATTTCAAAATACTCGATTCCACATTTCTTACAGAGATCAATCCAGCGCTTCAGCTTCTCAAATCCAAATACATACTCTCCATCTTTTACTTCTACATCAATCAACTGACAAGTCGTTCTTTCAAGTCCAATTGCAATATCAAGCGGCGAAGTGAATAACGGGGTCAGCATCATATTACAATCACGTTTTACATATTCCTGGAAGTAATTTCCCAGAAGCTTCCAGTGTTCCTCTGAAAACACTTCTACATGATAATAATCCGCCAGGCAATCTGCATGCATCCATTCTGTGTGCATAATATCCAGTTTCGGAAGTTCCGTTCCGATAACTGTCACTTTCTGTTTTGCACTACATACAACTTCACCTTCTTTGATAAGCTGAAGCTCTATCTCATACTCTCCCGCCGGAATCTCATTTGTAATATCCACATCCACCCAAAGGCTGCGCCACTGGCGTGAATAGACAATCACTTTTCCGTCCTTTAAATCTTTAAGAAGATCCGGATACAATCCAGAAATCGTCTTCAGATAATTATCATCTACAATTCCATTGGTCGCACGTCCGACCGGAACCATCTCCACCGTCCTCACATGAACATGCTCTGCAAGCTCAGAAACTACGCGCACATCTAATCGCTCACGCATTACAAAATCACCGGTATATGCCACCTGAAATGATACCGTCTCTCCCCACAGACCACTTAACATCTGACATTCCATGCGGTATACCGGAGTCTCATCTGGGAATACCTTTTCCAGAGAACTCAATGGTTTCATTTCATATTTAATTACTTTCTGGTCAAAAATACTCATATTTTATTTTCCCCTCTATCCTTTGATTCCACTCAACGTCATTCCTTCTTTGAATTTACTCTGCATAAATACATAGAAAATAAATGGTGGCAGGAAATTGATAACTGCACATGCCATAGTCAGACCTACATCTGTATTATACAATGTCTTCATCATACCAAGTGCCAATGGCAACGTCTTCATTTCCTGTTTTGAACAAGACACCATCGGCCATAAAAAGTTGTTCCATGCTCCGACAAATGTAAAAATAGACAGGGCTATAATCGATGATTTCACCATCGGCAATACCACTTTAAAGAAAATACGCAAACGTCCACAGCCATCTATTTTAGCCGCATTGATCAGGTCATCCGGAATATCCAGAATGGCCTGCCGCATAATAAACACACCAAACGCTGTCGGCAATGGCAAGATCAGCGCTTTAAAAGTATTTAACCACCCCAGATTCTTAATAATCAAAAATAACGGAATAATAATAACTTCTGACGGAACGACCATTGTCATGATCAAAAAGATGAACAACTTATCATTTCCTTTAAAATCCATCTTTGCAAATGCATACCCCGCCAGTGAACATACTGTTACCGTAAGAATTACACCAACAACTGCAACAAACACGCTGTTAAATACGTAATTTGGAAAATTAGCCAGGGAAAATATTTTCTGATACTGCATCAGTGTCAGCTTTTCCAATGAAAAATCAAAATCATAAGCATTCGTTGTTGATTTAAAAGACATCATTACCATATAAACAAATGGAATCACACTGATAAATATAATAATCAACATAAATATATATATGAAGATCTTATTAATTACTTTTTTCATCCTATATTTCCCTTTCTATATCTCTGATGCTTCACGCTTCATCATTCCACGCTGCAACATTGCTATAACCAGAATTACAACAAATAATATATTGGAAACTGCCATTGCATATCCCGCAGAGCTGGAACCTGCAAAGCACAATGAATATGCATAAATCACCAATGTTGTAGATGCATTATTCGGTCCGCCACCCGTCATTGTGTAAATCAAATCAAAGCACTGCAATGATGAGGTAATTGATAAGAACACTGCTAATATAATCGTCGGTTTCAACATTGGCAATGTTATCCGAAAAAATCTTGTCACCGTTCCTGCACCGTCTACTTTTGCAGCTTCATAAAATGACTCTGAAATTCCAAGTAACCCTGAAGAATAAATAACTACATAATACCCTAACATTTTCCAAATGGCCACCGCTGCAACAACCGCCAGCGCTGTCTTAGCATTTCCAAGTAACATAGATGCCTTGATCCCAAACAAGCCAAAAAATGTTTCTACTGCCGGAATTTTTCCGTTCAGCAATTCTCTCCAGATAACACCTGTTGCCGCATTGGAACAAAGTACCGGAATGAAAATAACACTATTTGCAATCTTGCCAATTAACATATGGCGATGACTAACCAAAAATACAGAAACTATGAGAGATAAAATCATTTGTAACGGCACGATCATAACCATTAATTTTAATGTGTTAAAAAGTGCTTTCATAAATTTTGTATCTGTTACCAGCCGCTCATAGTTCTTCAATCCATAAAATGTTGGTGGTGTCATGATATTATATCTTGTAAAACTAAGTACAATTGATATGATGACTGACACAATAACAAAGCCGATCAGGATGACTGTAATCGGCGTAATATAACCATATGGTGCCAGATTTGCTATTTTCTTTTTATTCATAATCGTCCTTTCATCTTATTGCGCAATCATCAATAGTGCAAAAAGATGCCTGCAAAACTTGCAGGCATCGACTATTATGCATTTATCTTTTATTTATTTGCCCAATATTCATCTAACAGTCCGTTTGCATAATCTTCAGCCTCTTTCAGACCTTTATCAACGCTTGTCTCTCCGCTCATAATTCCCTGGAAATCAGCTGCAAGCTGGTTCAGGATCTGTGTTCCACAAGGACCAACCTGAATTCCATGCCATTTGTCTTTATCCTCTGTATAGATTTTCTCCATCTTCTCATCACCTACATATGGCTCACTCTCTGTAAGTGCAGCTCCCGGGCATTTTGCATGATATGCTGTCATGAACTCAGAACCTGTTACATATTTGATGAAGTCCATAGCAAGGTCTTTATCCTCACATGCAGACATCAGTGTCAGACAATCTGTTGCTCCAAATGTTCCAAAGTCTTTGTTCTTCAGTGAAGTAACAAAATTCCAGTTCAGATCCGGATATGTTTCTGCAAATGTTGTTCCATCTGTCTGTGAAGAACGTGTAATTCCGAATGCTGCTTTTCCGGCACCGAATACATTTGAGAATGCATCAGACCATGACAGTGACATAAAGTCCTCATTCATGTAAGATGTAAGTCCTTTTAACCATGTAACTGCTTCTTTTCCAGCCTCGTCAGCAAAGCTTACAGATTTCAGGTCATCATTATAAACCTGTCCACCGTTCTGCCATAATGCGCTGTAGTAGTATGCATTCAGAATCTGCATTGCTCCGATATCACTTGTATTCATTCCACAAGCAAAACCATACTGGTCAACTTTTCCATCTCCGTCAGTATCTTTTGTAGCTTCCTGACAGATTCTTGCAAAGTCATCCCATGTCTCAGGTGCTTTCTCTCCAAGTGCATTTAAAATATCTTCATTGTAGTATAACACGAATGGAACTCCCGTTACTAATGGCCAGCCATACTGTCCATCCATCATATTACCATTAGAAAGATATTTGTACTCTTTCTTATCTTCATCTGTAACGTAAGAAGACATATCCTCTACTGCACCTGCATCGATGTATGTTGGGAACATCTCGTTGTACATATATCCAACGTCCGGACCTTCTCCTGAGTTCAGAGCTGTTGTATAAGTCTCTTCGTACTTGTCCCATGGGATCACTGTAAGATTTACTTTACAATCATTTTCTTTCTCCCAGTCTTTTAAAAGATCTCCCCAGTTCTTCTCTGTAGCATCATCAAGTGGCGGTACCCATACTTCTAATGTCTTCTCGCCAGATTTGCTGTCAGATTTTTTGCTGTCATTCTTGCTTCCACAGCCTGCAACCATAGATACAGCCATAGCAGCAACTAACAGCACATTTATAATTTTCTTTTTCATTTTCGTGCTTCTCCTCCATGAATCGTACTTATATTTTTATAAATCATCACTTATAGATTATACATATTATTTTTACTTGCCTCAAATAGAATTTTTAAATAAATGTTTTCTATTTATTTAAAAATTAAATAAATGATTTTTTTACAGATTTTTTTGCAAATAACTTGGTTGTTTATCAAAAAAGCACTTGCATTTTCTATATGTTTTCTGAAATTTTTTCATTATCAATCAACAAGTCTTTATCTTTCATTTATGATTATTCCCCTGCCTATTCCAACTTTTTTACCGGCCAGAAGATATTGCTTCAATCCTCGCTGAAGACTATTTTCTTCCAGATATGCATCTTTGTTCTCTCGAATTTCCCCAAATACTCTTTCTTCTGCCTGTGGGAAATCATAATGTACCTCTACAATATGATACATTTTCTGAAAACGAATAATATTACTTGTCTCTGGTAATATCTCTCTCAGTTCCGGACTTAAAAGCCATGAATCACAAATAAATATCACATCTTCGTTACTAAAAAATTTCTTAGCTGATTCAAAAGATTTTTGACATTCACAGTAATCCAGTTTTTCTCCAGCCGGTATATGAACATTCAACACTTTTTCTCCACTCGGCAAATGGTATTTCTGTGCCAACTTCTGATCCAAAATAAGTGGTTCAAACTGAAGTCTTCCCAGACGGAACAACTCCATTCGAATAGACTTTGCAACCCATTCCACTTCTTCCAGTCCATATACTTTGTATTTCCGATAACATTCTTTACACCAAATCGTGATATCAGAAAACGTATCATGAAATATCTCTTCGCTGATATCTTTCTCCTTATACTTTTCATGGACTTCACATGCCAGCTTCAGATAGAACCATAAAACCCATTGAAAATGTTTTTGAGTTTCTCGCCATTTATTTAAAAATATTTCAAAATCATTTTCAAATAAATGTTTCCATTCATAAAACTCCTTCTCAGACAAACTGTACTTTCCTATATTTCCCCGCACTTCCTCTGGTATTTCTATTCGCAGCATCACTTCCTGTATCGTCATAATTATCCTTTTACAGAACCTCCTACCATGCCAGAAATTAAATACTTTCTGAAAATAATTGCTGTTACTGCAGGTGGTATCAACGATACAATACCTGCTGTTGCAATTAATCCATATTCTACACTGTCTTTTGTCACAAATTCAGATACAACAATCGCCATAGGTTTTGTATCCATAGATGAAGCTAATATAAGCGGAATCTGAAACTGGCTCCATGTATTCAGGAACATAATCAGTGACACTGACAAAATAATCGGATATGACAATGGCAATATAATTTTAAAAAATGCTTTTCCTCGACTGCAGCCATCAATGTGTGCCGCCTCTTCCAGCTCTTTTGGAATTGTCGAAAAATAATTTATAATCATCCACGTTGCCATCGGCAGATACGAACTTACATAAACCATACTCAGCCAAAATGTATTATCCAGCATATGCCCTGCCGAAAACATTTTATACAGAGGAATAATAGTTGCCATTACCGGAATGACCATCGTAATAAGTAAGGCATTTTTGATAATTTTCCTTCCCGGAAACTCTATTCTGCTTAATGTATATGCACTCACCAAAGCAATTGGCATACCGATACAGATCGTCACAATCACTGCTCGAAGAGAATTTTTTAAACCTGTAAAGTATGCAACACTTCTTCGTCCGCCAGAAAACAAATTCTGAAAATTACTCCATGTAATATGACTCGGTAATAAACTAACTACATTTGAGAACATTTCTGCTTTCGGTGTAATCGCCATAACAAAAGTCCAAACAAATGGTCCTAATGTGAAAACGAAAAAAAATATCGTTGCAACAATATATCCTGCTTTCTTCACATACTTCATTAATAATCCACCTCCTTGTTCAAATTCCGGAGATAGAATATTCCTAAAAGTAATGCAAAAAATAAGACAATATACGTCATTGCGCTGCCTTTTCCAAAATCCAAAAATGAAAATGTAGTCAAATAACTCTCCATTAATATATTTTTCCCCAAATCTCCATAGCCTGAAAGTGCTACAATTTCATCAAAAACATTGATTGCAGTTACTGATGTTGAAGTAATTCCCAATGCCAAAAATGGTTTCATAAGTGGCATTGTAATATGCCAGAATACCTTCCTTGGCGTTCCTCCATCCATTTTCGCCGCTTCATAAATAGCATCCGGAATTGACTGGCGTCCAGCCAGGCATACCAATGCCATAAACGGCACACTACGCCATACAACTACAATCGAAACAACCAGTAATAACAGCCAGCGCGAACCAAGAAATTGAACCGGTTTACTTACCAGTCCCAGACCAATCAGTATTTTATTTAAAAATCCATATCCTGAAAAAAATACAAATTTCCATAAAATACCATTTACAAATGGTGGTAATGCCCATGGCAGAATTGCTATTGCAAGTAACATTCCAGCACATTTACATTCCAAATTCAAATATACTGAAACTAAATATCCAATTATCGTTGTAAAAACAATTACAAACACTAAAATAAATAAAGTATTTTGCATACTATATTTAAATGAATCCGACTGTAAAATATCTATATAATTTTTAAATCCAATATAATGAATGTTTCCCGGCTCCGTAAGTTTCCATCTTTTCAAACTATACGCAAAAGTTGTAATAATGGGATAAAATACTAATACACCCATGATCAAAATCATGGGTGCAAGTAAAAGATATGGTAAAATCTTTTTTTTCATATGTGTATTTCCTATATTTTATTGTTCTTTAAGCAGTTTATCTAATGCTGAAGACATCTCTTCATAGGCTTTCTCCGGTGTCAATTCTCCAAGCGCCATCTTATTAATTGCGTTATACATTGCACTGCTCATTTCTGCGTAATAAGCTGGTACTCCATTCGGGAATGGAGATACAATTAACTCAGATGCTTCTAACATGGCTCCTGCATTTGCAATTGTTCCATCATCAACCAGTTCTTTTAATACTGAACTACGTGTTGGAAGGCTTCCAAGTGTTTCATTTAATTCTTTCTGCATATCAGCAGATGTATACCATTCAACAAATTTTTGAGCAGCTTCTTTATTCTCAGATGCAGAAGTAACACCAAGTGCCTCTGGAAGAGCCATTGTTTTTTTCGCTGTTCCGTCTTTACCTGGAGCAAGAATCGGCTCAACCTGTCCTACTACCGCTGAATCATCCGGATTTTGTGTCTTAGATACAAACATTGTTGGTCCTACAAGAAAACTTGCTGTACCACTGCAAATTCTCATATAAGCCTCCATACCAGAAGCTGTCTTGTCCTCTGGGGCAACCAAATCAGCATCTAAAACTTCCTGATAATAATTTAATGCATCCATAATGGCATCTTTATTAAATGTTCCATCATCATTCCATACAACTCCGTCCATTTGGAATGCTGTCCACATTAATCCTGTTGCAGCTTTCTCTTCTGCATTCATAGACATTGCAAGCGGATAATCAACACCAGATGCTTTTAATGCTTTTGCATCTTCCAAAACTTCTGCATATGTTTTTGGTGCTTCATTTATTCCGGCTTTAGCAAACTGGTCTTTGTTATAATATGCGATACGATAATCATTGGAATATGGGAGTGCTAAAATCTCATCATCTACTGTAAATGTATCTAATGTAAGAAAATCTTCCTTATCTGCATCTGAAATCTTCAGTGGCTCTAACCAGCCAGCTGCCTTGAATTCTCCTACCCAGGACCAGTCCACTTCTACTACATCAGCAACATTTTTATTTCCTGTTGCAGCTGTAGCCAGTTTTTCACGGATATCATCCCAGCCCACTTCAGATACTTCAACCTCAATTCCAGTCTCTTTTGTAAATTTATCCAGTTGATCATCAGATGGAATCGCCCAATCAGGCGCCATGAATGTAATGGATTCTCCTTTATCAGACTTTATGTCACTGCTTCCGGAATCATTCTTTGATCCACAGCCAACAGCCATTGATGCAACCATAGCTGCAACCAATAACATGCTTACAATTTTCTTTTTCATTTTGTGTTTTCCTCCCGTTTTCTCTTGAAAATATTTCATAACTACACATACAGAATAGCATATCTCTCGTCTTTACATCAAATTGATATTTTCGATATATAATCACTTTATATTCACTTTATCTATAATCATTTATTTGAATTTTTATTAATATGAGTATATAGTGCCTATTGCAAAAACGGATAATTTTATCCCTTATATTCCCCGCATGCTCTTGCTGCATCCATGAACCAGTCTATCTTCTGTGGATCTGTTGTCTCTGGAATATCACATCCCGTTGCAAGTGTGTATCCCTTCTTTGCCTTACTTCCAATTTCTACACATCGTTTCACATCCGCAAAAATTTCTTCTTTCGTTCCTTTCATGACAATGCTCACTGGATCTACATTTCCTGCAATCGGTACTTCACTGCCAATCTCGTCTGCCGCCTGCTTAATATCTATAATATTATCAAGGCTTAATTCATTTAACTGATATTGTCCAAGATATTTCCAAATACTCCTTGTGTCTCCACACATATGAAGAGATACTTTATGTCCTGTCTTTTCATATGCATAATCGCTCAGCTCTTTTGTATATGGGAAAACGAATTTTTCATACATTTTCGGTCCAATCAATGCTGGATTTGCGACCGGATCTGCCATGGCAATTCCAAGTCCATATTGAGCTGCCATATCAATACAGCTTTTCTGACTATCTGTTGCAATTCTCATCAGCCGATGAACTTCCTCTCCATATTTCCGGCAATCTCTAAGCAATTTTTCCACCCCTCGAAGCGAAGAAGTAATTGTAAATGGTCCGCCAATGCTTGCCTCAATCGGGACAATTCCCTGCGCCTCTTCGCTCAATATTTTCGCTTCTTCTATAAATACTGCAATTCGAGGATCTCGCTTTGCCTCGACCGGCTCCATCTCATCAAGCTTTTTATAATCAGATATCATTGGGGCATCGGCATATGGAACTCCATTTTCCGGATAGATAAATTTCCCTCCCAGCGCTTCCACGATTCCTCTTGTATTCGGTCCGATCACAATTCGGTCATAGCCGTAACGATTAAATACAATTCTCTCTGCCTGTGCCATTTTTTTTACATCGAACCAAAAATCACGAACACTGATTCCACTCAGATAGCACTTAAACTCGCTGGTAAATGGCATCGCCATCACTCGGTCTGCCCTCTCACCATTTTGAATTGCCTTCTTTCGTTCAATTGGTGTCATCAGATCTTTCGCATTCTCCTCAATTTTCATACCTTTTCTCCGTCCGCTTTTATATTTTCTTAATCATGGAGATAGTATAGCATATTTTTACAATAAATCTACTCTTCTTTCTGTCTCCCCGCACTTTATACCACACCTTGCGCCGACACTAGTATTTAAATACTCTATATATTTTGTGTATCATTATCTATTCCAATATCATTTTCATCCACTTTCCTTGTCCCTGCCTCCATTCTGTCATATAATAAAAATATCAATAAAAAGAGAGGTAATCCTTATGCACAAAGATGATCAAATGACCCCTAAAGAACGGGCATTTGCCCTGTTTGCAGGAAAACCAGTAGACCGTATGCCGATCAAATTATTTTCACCATATATTGGAATGAACTTCGGGGCATCTTATCAAGATGCTTTCGTAGAGGCAAAATCACGCGCTCACTGGCTTATCGAAAGCTACAAACGTTTCGGGCAAGATGGCTTAAGTGTCAACTACCGTATTGACGGAATCCCGGTTGCTTTCGGTGCAGAATCTACATACGATCCACTCGGAATTCCTATGATTAAGGAAAATATTTTAAAAGATTTTTCTGAGATTGATCAATTAGACCTGGAAAAAATTCGCTTTGAAAATGACCCGAATGCCCAGACTGCATTTGAGGCTGTCCAAATTATTCAAGACGCATTAAACGATGAGATTTTCACAGGAGTCGGTCTAATGGGACCATTTACAACTGCTGCCAACCTTGCCGGTGTTGAAATAATCCTAAAATCTATGCGAAAAGATAAAGAAGGACTTCATAAACTTCTGGATTTCGCTGCGGACATTACGATTGAAGTTGGACGTAAATTCGTAGAAAATCAGATTGGAATCGGACTTGCTGAGCCAACAGCTTCCCTTCTGTCACCAAAACAGTTCCGTGAATTTGTCATTCCTTATTATGTAAAAGTTATGGATAAATGGAAAGAATGGGGCAGCCGCGGCTCTGGTTTCCACATTTGCGGAGATACCACAAAACTTCTGGAGACCTTCCCTGAGATGGGTATCCGTGGAGTCAGTATCGATAGTGCCGTAGATATTGCTGTTGCCAAAGATCTTGTTGGCGACAAACTTTCCATCATGGGAAATGTCTCACCAATTAAAATTCTGCGAGGCACTCCGGAATCTATCGAACAGGCTGTCATCGACTGCTTCCGCAAATGCTGGGACAACCCACGTGGATTCACGATTGCTCCTGGATGTGATATTCCGGTTCAGACATCACTGGAAAACATTGATGCTTATATGAGTGCAGCAAGAAAATGCGCAAAATACCCGGTACAACCAGCAAACTGGGAATAAAAATTTTAAAGGAGGGTCCTTTGGGGATTCTCCTTTTATAATTCAAATTTTTTCTCTGCATTTTTCCAATATGATTCTATGATTATATTTTTATCTACCAAACGTCCTATATGGTCGATGATGATTCCATTAAAATACGCCATTATAAATGTTCCGATTCCAACTCCAATCAACTTTTGAAACAGCACTGCTGATAAAATACATGCTATAATCAGCCCACTTGCATCAAACGCACGCTTAAATTTTATAACATCAATTCCGAATTCTTTACTTACACCTTTTACAAAAAATTCATATACCGGAGAATACAAATATATTCGATAAAACAGACTGACTGAAAAGGCTGAGCATATAACTCCTATAATAAAATATAAGATTCTTCCTCCCAATACAAGCTTCCCACTCTGAATAATAATTGTCATATATTTCCCCCAAAGACTCCTCCAAAAATCAATCAAGATTCCATAGAGCACCCCTGTAAAAAATGAGAAGAAATATACTGGCTTTATCTTTTTCTTAATAATACAAAAAACACAGAATACCATTCCCTGAACCATATATTCCGCTCGTCCAAATGTCAGTCCATCAATCTTTTCACTGATTATATAAGCTGGTGCGACTACCATCGACAGCCCCAATTCTGATAGTGAAATTAATGCAATACCCAATGACATAAATGTAATTGCAATAAAATAAATAATTTCACTGTACATTTTTCTTTTTTTCATAAATTTTCTTCTTTCAAAAGGCGTATATAGATTTCTCTACATACGCCTTATCCTTCATCTATTACACTTGTTTTTTAGGGTTGTATAACATAATACACCCTACTAAAACAGACAGAATTCCCAGTACACGTATCCACACGACTGTTGTATGGCACGCCATTTCTTTCATTGCACATATATGCAGGCCGCCAATTGATTCAATTGTAGACCAAATACATACAATTCCTGTTACAATTAATAAAAACACTGAAACCTTCTTTTTTATGATTCCTTCTACTGAAATTGCCATCAAACCAATGCCTAAAATAACTGCTATTATCTTTAAATAATGGCAAGGCATGTACATCTCCGTTCCTTGTACCGTTTCAATCATTTTGGTACATGGTTTAGCCCAGCTATGGGTAGATACGATCATTAGTAAACCTATCAGCCCTGGAATTCCTGCGATTTTCTGATTATTCATAACTATTTTACCTGACCTACATTTACAAAAGTCTCATCTGCAAGTTCATCTGCTGATTTATTAAGCGTAATGATTCCTAAATCATTCAAATCTTTTGTAACATCAACAAATGAAGCCTTTGCATCTTCATAATTGAATTTATAACGATAGCTTTCTAATAATTTACCATTAAATTCATAATCCTCATCGGCAACATAACCATTTTCATAACAAAGCTTTGCTGCTTCCACAGGATTTTCAGAGATAAAGTCACATGCCATAGATAAGGCCTTCACATAATTCTTGGCTACTTCTGGATGATCTTCTACCAAGGTGTCACTAAATCCGAACACACAGCAATACTCATCCTTAGTCATTTCATCATCCGACTGATTAAAAATCAGATGATTTCCTTCATACTCAGAAACAATTGTTGCATATGGATCCCATGATACAAATGCTTCAATCTGTCCTTCTTGAAGGGCTGTTGCTAAATCTGCATTATCAAACACCTGTAAGTTTACATCTGTAATATTAATATTATAAGCAGTAAGCATACGCTGAAGTAAAATTGCCGGGTCGGATCCCATTCCTCCTGGAATACCAACATTTTTACCTTTTAAATCCTTAATACTCTGAATTCCAGATGCATCTGTTGCTACCATATTGATACAACCAAAATGTGCACCACCCACAATTTTCATTTTGTATCCATTTGCAATTCTCTGAACAAATGTTGGTAACAATCCATAGTTAATATCGTTCTTTCCGCCAGCCATCAAATCCCATTGATTTTCTGAATTAACGTACTCATACTTTACTCCACAATCTTCCATATATCCATTGATAATCGCAATAAATACTGGAGCACTGCACAAAGCCGGTCCTTGTGCAATTTGAACTACATAATCGTCCTCTCCAGACTCTGATTTTGCAGTAGTATTCTTATCGCTACCCTCACTCTTACTGCCACAACCAACCGCCATTCCTGCTACCATGCAGGCAACTAAAATAATTGATAAAATTTTCTTCTTCATTCTTTTCCTCCTTTGTAATTGAAAATTTTATTTCTAAACATGCAAGCTTAAACAGCTTAACTTACATGAATAGCCCGTGATATTAACGATAAATACGCCCTTCTTCCATTTTATATTTTATTTTCGCTCTTTCAGCCCATTTTAAATCATGCGTCACTAAAACCAATGCCCCCTCTGGCTGAACTTCTTTTTCCAAATATTCTATAATCTGTTCAGCCCAAATATGATCTAAATCATTTGTCGGTTCATCCGCTAAAATAATTTTAGGTTTTCTTACTAAAACCGATGCAATCATTGCGCGCCTTTTCTGTCCACCGCTTAATCTTCCAGGCAAAGATTCTGCAACTTCTTTCAGTCCAAATCTGTCAAGCATCATTTCAACATCTATGCTCTTATCATTTCCAAATTCACGCGCAAACATCAAATTTTCACGTACTGTCAACGCACTCGACATCTGAATATTTTGAAATAAATATCCAATGTTCTTTCCTCTCCAAGAAGTTAATTCATCATCGCTCATTAAATATATATCTTCATTTTTCCACAATATTTTTCCTTCTTTCGGGCGCATTAATCCTGCCATAATGTACAAAAGTGTACTTTTCCCACTTCCCGATACACCCTCCAGAGCAATATAGTCACCTGTTTTTATTTCAAAATTAATTCCCTTAAACACAGGTTCGTTTCCTTTGGCATATATTTGGGATATATTCTCTAGCTTTAACATTTTTATTACACATCTCCGTTCGCCATTGTTTCCTGAGGTGAAATTTTTGCCACTTTACGTAATAAGAAAATTACAGTTATTCCAGATATCAATAATGTAAGAACTGCACCTCCACAGAAATGCACTAATACATATTCTCCTGACCATATTGATGTCGGCAACAACATATACTGATGAATCCAGTCTACAACACTTCGTGCACTGACAATCCCCAGAACACTGGCCACAATTCCCGCACTAATTCCTACCATAGTAACTTGACAAATAAAAATCTCATAAATCTCTTTTCTCTTTACTCCAATTGCTTTTAAATATCCTGCCTCTTTAAACTGACTATTTACCAGCAAATTCACTTGTCCAAATATTGACAAAATTCCCAAAATAAAAATTAACATACAAGCACCTAACAATATTTTAAATAAAATTGTAACCTGCTGCTGTAATGTTTGTGTTGTTGATGAAATCAATACTTTTTTAGCTTTAATATCTTTAATAGACTCCATATATTTTTCCGTACTAATCCCATCTTTTAATTTTACAAACGCACAGGTAATACTTGTATCCGGATTATTTCCATCAAAAAAGTTGGTTGGGAAATTGATTTTTGACAATTTTCTTAATTGATCCATCGACATAATAATAGAATCATCTAAATATGTTCCTGTTGTTCTCAAAACGCCTTTTATCTTTACTGGCATATTAAGAATCAACGTATTTTTTCCCTCAATTTCAACATTGCCACCTACTATAACCTCTTGCGCTTCTAACTGATCTATATTAGCATCTGTTAAATACGAATGAAGAAGCATATCGTTTTCCCAGTCAACCCCCACTAATCTCATCTCTTTTGTTGCTGTACAACAGCCTGCGGTTGGTAATGTCTGTAAATAGAACTGACTGGATATTTGCTCTACATAATTATTGTTCAACTGATCCAGCACTGATTCATCCATATAAACAGACTGTGCAATTCCAGAATACAGCATTGAAACGTCGCTGATATCAACTTCGTATGGATATACCATAACATCTGCACTAAGCTGACTTTTACTCAGTTCAATTCCACTATCAATCGCATCATATGTTCCCCATGCTAATACAATAGAAAAAACACTAAGAAAAACACATATTAATAGTGATCCAGTAATTCTCAATCTTCTGGAAACATTTTTCCAGGCATATTTAAAAATAACATGTTTCATATTGCCACCTTTATATATGCATTTCTTCTAATATTTTTTGTTTTAACTCTACCATTTCAATTGAATTACGATTTCGCGGATAATCTTGATTAATTTCAAAGATTTTGCTAACCTTCGCAGGTCTTCCTGTCATAACTACTACTTTTTGAGATAAAACTACAGCCTCTTCAACATCATGCGTTACCATAATAGCAGTGTAACCAATTGATTTCCATAATTCGATTAACCGGTCTTGCAAAGACACTCGGGTGAATGCATCCAGTGCACCAAACGGTTCATCTAAAAGCAAAACTTTCGGATGATTAATCAATGCTCTTGCAAATGCAGTTCGCTGCTGCATTCCTCCTGACAAGTGGTGTGGCAACGCTTTTTCAAATCCATTCAATCCGACCATATCTATATATTTTTGAACATTTTCTTTTTGTTCTTTATATACTTTTCTAGCCTTCAATCCAAACGCAACATTCTGTTCCACGTTAAGCCATTCAAAAAGTTCCGGATTTTGAAATACTAATCCCCTCTCATAACCAGGACCTTTTATTTCTTCACCGTCTAAATAAAGTTGTCCCTCATCAGGTTTTAATAATCCTGCAATAATTCTTAAAAGTGTTGTTTTTCCGCACCCTGACGGTCCCATAAAACTAACAAACTCTCCAGGTTTTATATCTAATGATACATTATCTACTGCATCATTTTCCTCACCTACCAAGTTTATATATCTTTTTGAGACGTTCTTTATCTCAATATGTCCATATTTCTTTTCATCTACCATCTAATCATACCTTCCTTCCAGCCGAGGAATTTATTGCGTAATGCAAATAATAACTGAATTGTGGAATAGCATAAAATTGCCAAGATTACTAATGCAATCCATACATTTGAATATGCCATAATCTGTTGTTTCCAGTTAATATACCAGCCAATTCCATATTTAGAACCCATCAGTTCTGCCAACATCAAGGAAATAAAACTTGATGTAACTCCTGAAAAAATACCCACAAATATCTGTGGCATTGCTGCTGGTATAGCAATATGAATAATCTGATATGCAGTGCTTGCCCCCATCGTATCTGCAACATCATAATACCCTTTTTTAACATTCTGAATACCCGACATCGTCTGGACGTTTGTCGGGAACCACATTGTAAGTGCTACAATAAATACACTGGCAGATAACAAATTCGGGAAGACAAGCAGGGCAATCGGAATCCATATTGCAGTTGGCAAAGGTCCTATAAATCTTGAAATCGGCGCAACCCAATAATTAATTGTTTTACTCCACCCCATTAAAATCCCGGTAAAAACTCCTATTGCTCCTCCAAATATAATTCCTAAGAACAATAATCTAATAGAATATAATGTACATGCCGCAAGCATATTTTTTTCTGCAATCGCACATGCCAAAATATTATTTACAGATGGAAAATAAACAGTAGGTAAAACCACTAATTTATCTGTAAGTATTTCGATTAATCCTAAAAACGCTATTGCAACTGAATGAAACTTTATTTTTCCATAATAATGACACCAGTATGTATTACTTATACATGCCCGTATACCCAAAATCAGATAAATCCCTGCGATAATCAACATTAAATATCCAAAATAATGTACACCATTTGTGTTTATCACTTCATTTGTTGGAATTGCAAATTCAATTACTACATCCAATAATGCAATCAACATTGGCAAAAACAATACTACTTTCTTTTTCATTTTTTCCTCCTGTTACTTCTAACTTTTCCCTTTATCTATCGAATTCCCGTTTCACCGATATGGTAATAGTTTGTATCATAATTTTTCCCCATATGAATATCCGGTGCCTGCATCTTATTCTCTTCAAATGCTTTTTTAATTCTTTCCTTATCTGCATCTCGCTCTAACGGATCTGCTGTATGATAAACTCCTTGTATTACCTTTTCATATTTATCTCCTGGAATTCCCATAGCCATTTCATCTTTTTGCCATTTTGACAAAAAGCGTGTTCCAGAACACATCATGGATGTATTTATTTCATTTGTTACATATGTACATGCTGTTATTTCTGCACACATAGCCTGATTTCCAGCCATTTTAAATCCTTTATATGATCCATAATAATAGCTATAACCCTGAATCAAACGCATGATATTATACGGTGTAGATACAACAATCACTACATCTGGATCTTTTTCCATAAGTTCCAACGGTGATATTTCAATTCCACATGGGCATTTAGGATTTATTGAAATATTGTCTACAGCTTTTTTGGCAGCCTGCTGGTCTGAGTACATTCTTAATCTCATACAGTCCTCGCCTGACTTATAGGATTTTGTAACCTCATCCATCCCCAATACTCTTGCTGCCGCAAAACAACCTATATTTTCTTTCCTTATCTTAATATCATGTCCCGCCGTTGCACATCTTACAGTCACACAATATGGTATATAATACTTCACCTGCTGCGCTGGACAGGCTTCATATTCTTCCTCATCATAATAAAACTTTACCCCCACAACTTTCCTTTCTAGTTCAAGCAAACTATTTATAACTTTTACCTGTTCCTCTCTTTTTTCTTTACTCATCCCAATAACTCCTTTCCCTCTTTAATATGAATTTATTTTCCTCGCCCTATTTATTTATAAGGATTATAATTCTTTATTTTCCAGTATAATATAGATACAAAATCTCTTCCAATCGTTTTTATTGATAAATCCTTTTCATTATAGGTTATTTCTATTTCTCTATTTTTTCAGAAATTGTGAATTTTATTCCTCACTTTTCATTTTATTGTTCTTTCTATTCTCCGTTTTCTCTCAAAAATGGAATATAATTCCAACAGGAGGTATATTATATGGACTATTTAGATTTCTTTTCCCAACGCCTAAGTGAACTTCGAACTCAAAAAGGTGTTTCAGCGCGTGATATGAGTCTTTCTCTTGGACAATGTGAAAGCTACATTAATAAAATAGAGAATCACAAATCTCTCCCCTCCATGAATGTATTTTTTTACATATGTGATTATCTAGATATACAACCAAAAGATTTTTTTGATATATCTATAGAAAGTCCCACGACAACAAATGAGCTTTTAGCAAAAATGATAAAACTAACTCCAAAGCAACAAGAACATATTCTTTTTCTTATAGATGATATTATTAATGCTTCAAAAAAATAGTTTTTATGTTCTTGACAACCCTGCGTTTTTATTTCAATATAAGCATAGGTCAGGACTCTATCCGAATCTTGACCTATGCTTATATTTTTTGATCTAAAAACTATTTTTATGAAATTACAAAGGAATATAACATGATAAATAACATCAACATTTTATACGAAGATACACAGATTCTGGTCTGTGTCAAACCGGCCGGAGTTGCAACCCAAAGCAAACGCATCGGCTCCCCTGACATGGTGAGCCTTTTAAAAAATCATATCAGCATGACTTCTGGTAAATCCGGTGAGCCGTACCTTGCCGTCATTCACAGACTGGATCAGCCGGTAAGTGGAATTCTCGTCTTCGCCAAGACGCCTGCTGCCGCAAAGGAACTGAACCGTCAGCTTACAACTTCCGGCTTCGGTAAGCATTACTATGCATTAGTTGCGGGAACGCCAGAACCACCATCTGCTGATTTAGAAAACTACCTTGTAAAAGATGCCAGAACAAATACTTCCAGAATCTGTCAGAAAGGTACTGCAGATGCCAAATTAGCAAAGCTTCATTATGATTTAGTTGATACTACATTTTTTGCTGATATTGCTTCCGCAATTCCTGTCGCGACCAGCCAGCTAAAAATCAAGTTAGATACTGGACGCCATCATCAAATTCGTGTGCAGCTTTCCGGTATGGGTTGCCCGATCATCGGTGACACGAAGTATAACCCAGACTCACCGAAACTGACAGCGAGGCGCACACCACTGTGTCTTTGTGCATATCAGTTGGAGTTCAGGCATCCTGTCACAAAGAAAGCAATGACCTTTTCACTTGATCATTATATTTAAATACATTAGCCTACATTATTCATGGCAAACCCACGCAATCATTGTGTTTTAATTAAGTATTGCTTTTCAATTAACAAGTTTACAGCCTTTATAAAAGTATAAAAGGATCGCATCATCTCATGAATATTCAAGAATGCCGAGGCATTCTTGCTGCGAGGTTCGCGTCATGCAATTACATGACACACTTCTACTGCGCACCTCTGCAATCCAGCCGGAGGCTATATCCTTTTTCCATATAACTTAATTGTTCTCTCACTTCACTAGAAAGTTTTGAACTATTATACAGTTTCAAACGAGCCCAATTCTCACCATGAGCATTTTTAGAATCATCTACATCCATTCCCAATACTCTCGGTCCACTTTGACATTTAAAATCTGATTTTTTGTATAACGATTTGACTCCACCCACAAAGCAGGTGATTTTTGTTTCGAGTATTTTCATTTTTTGGATCACAAAAACTCCAATGCTCTCAACAGGCTAAATCCCACAATAAAAGGAGCTGTGGTTTTCCACAACTCCTTCAATCATTCTACTTACATTTTGCTTTTAATGCATCCACAATCTCTTTGATCGTCTCCGGCTCCTCTTCCAGCGCAGACGCAATTTCATCTACAGATGCTCCCCGCGCCAGTTTCTTTTTCACCTGATCCATTACCTTTTGCTGTGCACCAAGTTTATATCCAGCCTCTTCTCCGAGCTTATATCCTTTTTCGTAGTTTTCTTCCCGTTCCATTCGAAGGTGTTTTTCTTCATCATATTCATAGATACTCACACTTTTCGCCTCCGCTCTCTGCCTGCTTAAAAATTCTGCAAGAATTCCTTCTTTAATGCATTCTGTGATCGCATGTTCAACTGCTAGTTCAATCGGCATCTCTTGTGCATATTGTCGAATACGTGCTGTATACTCTGCATAATCTCCCAAAGTCTTGCACATACGCTTCAGTTCATCGTTGAAGCCCGGATTAATGTTCAAAAGTGTCGCCCGTAACTCCAAGGATGGATTTTCTTCCTTTACCTTATATAATGCAGATAATTGAAGTTCTTCGCGCTCCGGACGTTTTTTCGCTCCATTATAAAATATAATAAATCTCGGTGCCGGCAACGCAACTGCAGTCTCTCCATACAGGTTCATATTCTTTGCCATTGCTGAATATACATCCGATATGTAAAGCATATAACGTAATGGAAGATTTGGGCTATACGTTGACTGATGCTCATATAATGAAACATAAAATCCGATCACAAACGAAATATCATTATGCATCGCCATATAGATCGCATTCTCCAGCGTATTAATCTCAAGTTCATCCGAATTCTTGTAATCTGTTCCATTTACCGCATTATACAGGCTTAGCAATTCTTCTTTGTTACTAAAAATCATCTCAAAGATTCTGGCCTTGAAGCTTCGGTTTACTGGTGTCTGTGTAGCATTTACACACATAAGATTCCTCCTTTTCATTTGAAATATCGCAGGAGATTCCAAATGAAAATATACCTTTCACCAACAACCGATCCCTTTTATCTGACATTTCTTCTGTTGGCTATATCTGCTCTTTTCTTCTCATCTCTCTGCTAGTTAATAGGGGTTTTTAAGCATTGCGATTTCTTCACCCCTGCCGCAGCAGAAAGGATACATTCAAGATATAGATAGATAAATTTGATAGAATGATTTGTCAGAAATATAATGCTTTGTATGTATACTAACACATAGGGTTTTCTTTGTCTACATTTAATTTCAGAAACAATTTCTTGACAACCTTTTCATTTTATTTCAATATAGTCATATATCACGGTTTGTCCGCGAATCCGGACATCTGAATTATTTAAAAAAGGACTTTTAATATGATTAAAGATATGAATATTTTATACGAAGATACGCAGATTCTGGTCTGTGTCAAACCTGCCGGAGTTGCAACCCAAAGCAAACGCATCGGCTCCCCGGACATGGTGAGCCTTTTAAAAAATCATATCAGCATGACTTCTGGTAAATCCGGCGAGCCATACCTTGCCGTCATTCACAGACTAGACCAGCCGGTAAGTGGAATTCTCGTCTTCGCCAAGACGCCTGCTGCCGCAAAGGAACTGAACCGTCAGCTTACAACTTCCGGCTTCGGTAAGCATTACTATGCATTAGTTGCGGGAACGCCAGAACCACCATCTGCTGATTTAGAAAACTACCTTGTAAAAGATGCCAGAACAAATACTTCCAGAATCTGTCAGAAAGGTACTGCAGATGCCAAATTAGCAAAGCTTCATTATGATTTAGTTGATACTACATTTTTTGCTGATATTGCTTCCGCAATTCCTGTCGCGACCAGCCAGCTAAAAATCAAGTTAGATACTGGACGCCATCATCAAATTCGTGTGCAGCTTTCCGGTATGGGCTGCCCGATCATTGGAGATACAAAATATAATTCTGATACACCAAAACTTCCTACCGGACGCACGCCACTATGTCTATGCGCATACAGCCTTGAATTCAAACATCCTGTCACTAAAAAACAGATGACTTTTTCACTTGAACATTATGCATAAAACCAGAAGCTGGATATGCCTCCAATTACATATCCAGCTTCTTCGTTTCATTTTCTTTTTTCAATTTTCCTTAAGCTTCTGTTCGTATGTCCTCTATTCGCACAAACTAGATAACGGCTTCCTCAGGTGCCTCTTCTAATACTTTTTCGTAATTCTCGAGGATGATGCTTTGAATCTTTTCGCGAGTTCCGGAATTGATTGGATGAGCAATATCTCTGTATTCTCCATCCACTGCCTTTTTACTTGGCATAGCAATAAAAAGTCCTTTTTCCCCTTCAATAACTTTAATATCATGTACAACGAATTCTTCATCCATCGTGATTGATACTACTGCTTTCAATTTTCCTTCCTTCGCTACTTTTCTTACTCTTACATCTGTTATCTGCATGTTATTGCCCCTTTCTATCTAGGCGCACTGATCTTACAGTGCGTACCTCTCGTTCTTTTCGACAACCACTTTTATCCCGTTTGTTCCAACGTGACGTGTGTTGGCTCTGATTGTATCACGGCTTTCCACGATGCAGTTTTCAATGTAAGTATTATCCCCAAGATACACATCATTTAAAATAATTGAATTTTTGATTACACAGTTATTTCCCACAAATACCTGCTTAAATATTACGGAATTCTCCACAGTTCCGTTGATAATGCTTCCGCTTCCTACCAGACTGTTCTTGACAGATGCGCCCGGGTTATATTTTGCAGGAGGCAGGTCGCTGACTTTTGAATAAATTTCCGGATCTTGCTTGAAGAAATAGTTTCTTACTTCCGGCTTCAAGAAGTCCATATTAGTCTTATAATAAGCATCTACAGTTGCAATATTGCTCCAGTAATGATCAATCTTGTAACCATAGATCTTCTTCAGATTCTTATAACGGATCAGAACATCATTGACGAAGTCAAACCTTTCTTCTTCCGCTGCATGCTCAATCAGATCAATCAGTAATCTTCTTCTGATCACATAGATTCCTGTTGAAATCATGTTTGATTTTGTCACCATCGGTTTCTCTTCAAACTCTGTTATACGCATATCGTCATCCATTCGGATGGTTCCGAATCGGCTCACATCATCTGATGGATCCATCTCTTTGCATACTACCGTAACGTCAACCTTTTTGTCAATATGATACTGAAGAACTTTACCGTAATCCATTTTATATACCGCATCTCCGGATGCTATGACAACATACGGTTCATGACTCTTTTTCAGGAAATCCATATTCTGGTAAATGGCATCGGCCGTTCCGCGATACCAGTATCCATTATCATTTGTAATGGTCGGTGTAAATACGTACAGTCCACCCTGCTTTCTTCCGAAATTCCACCATTTTGAAGAATTCAAATGTTCATTTAAGGAACGGGCATTATATTGCGTCAACACCGCAACTTTCTGAATATGAGAATTCGTCATATTACTAAGTGCAAAATCAATGGATCGATAGCTTCCTGCAATTGGCATTGCTGCTACTGCTCTTTTGTGAGTCAGCTCTTTCATCCTGTTATTGTTACCGCCTGCTAAAATAATTCCTACTGCTCTCATGCTATCTCACCCGCCTTTATTAATGTTTCTCCACTTCCAAGTACTCCGTCCGGATAATCTTCTTTGTTCGTAATTCCACTGATTGCGGTGTTCTTACCAATCTGTACGTGATCCGGGATTACAGAATTCTCTCCGATCGTTACAAGTCCAAATGAGTAGACTGCCGGTTTTAATGTATTCGGTTCTTCACTGCCAATTCCAAGAATCGCGCCTTCGCCAATCTTCGTATTCTCAGCTATGATAGATTTATCGATCACACAGCCTTTTCTAATCATACAATCGCTCATGATGATTGAATCTCTCACTACCGCACCTTCTTCAACTGTGACTCCGGCACTGATAACACAATTATGTACCTCTCCATAAATCTCGCAGCCATTGCCGATAATGCTTCGGTCTATCACAGCATTCTCTGCAATGTACTGAGGCGGAAGTATAGCACTGTTAGTGTAAATCTTCCAAAATTCTTCATAAAGGTTAAATTCCGGTATAATATCGATCAGCTCCATATTAGCCTGCCAGTAAGATCCCAGTGTTCCAACATCTTTCCAGTATCCATTGTATTCATAAGCAAACAGGCGCTCACCCTTCTCATGACAATACGGAATGATATGCTTTCCAAAGTCACATCCAGGCTCGTCCTTCAATGCTACAAGAGCTTCTTTTAATGCTTTCCAGCTAAATATGTAGATTCCCATTGATGCCAGATTACTCTTCGGCTGTGGCGGTTTCTCCTGAAATTCTGTAATCTTACCGCTATCATCGGTGATTACAATTCCAAAACGGCTTGCCTCTTCTATCGGAACCGGCATAGCCGCAATTGTAACATCTGCATTGTTCTCCTTATGATAATCAAGCATCACCTGGTAATCCATCTTATAAATGTGATCTCCAGATAAAATTAATACATAATCTGGATGGAATGATTCCATGTATTCCAGATTCTGATAAATGGCATTCGCTGTACCTGTATACCACTCACTGCTTGTACTCTTCTCATATGGCGGAAGAATCGAAACACCACCGATGCTTCGATCCAAATCCCATGGAATACCTATCCCGATATGTGAATTCAAACGTAATGGCTGATACTGTGTCAATACACCTACAGTATCAATTCCTGAATTAATACAGTTACTTAGCGGAAAATCAATGATTCTGTATTTTCCACCAAATGCAACAGCCGGTTTCGCAACTTTTGATGTCAGAACACCAAGTCTGCTGCCTTGTCCTCCTGCCAGGAGCATTGCTATCATTTCCTTTTTCCTCATGTCTTCACCCCTTCTCAGTAGTCTGTGATAAATATTATACCATATATGTTCCATTTCGTGAACATATTTTACAAAACATTTGAATAATTTCTCCTCTTTTTATGAAAATATTACAAAAAATTGCGGGTTGGATTTTTTCTCATATATGTATATAATAATAAGTTAGAAAGAATTATTAATTGGATTGTGAAAGTGTGCCGCACAGAGCAATCCAACGATACTACAGACGGGATTTTTCCCAACACAATTTGCCTATATTATTATATATATGAGGAAGGAATCTTAATTATGTATAAAATTAATTTTGACCAGCCAGTACACGTACATTTTATCGGAATCGGCGGTATCAGCATGAGCGGACTTGCCGAGGTACTTTTAGAAGAGAACTTTACTGTTTCCGGATCTGACAACAAAGAATCTGCTCTGACAGATCATCTTGAAAAAGCCGGTGCACAGATTTTCTATGGACAGAAAGCTTCTAATATTATAGATGGTATCGATGTAGTTGTATATACGGCTGCAATTCATAAAGACAATGAAGAATATCAGGCTGCAGTTCAAAAAGGACTCCCGATGCTGACACGTGCTGAACTTCTCGGACAGCTTATGACAAACTACGATATTCCAATCGCAGTTTCCGGAACTCACGGAAAAACAACAACAACTTCTATGATTTCACACATTCTTCTGGCCGGAGAGATGGATCCGACTATTTCTGTTGGCGGAATCTTAAAAGCAATCGGTGGAAATATCCGTGTCGGTAATTCCGAGATTTTTGTTACGGAAGCATGCGAATATACAAACAGTTTCCTTAGCTTCTTTCCTAAGATCAGTGTGATTCTGAATATTGACGAAGATCATCTGGACTTCTTCAAGGATCTGGAGGATATCCGCAACTCTTTCCACAGATTTGCAAAGCTGCTTCCAAAAGACGGAACACTTGTTATCAATGGTGACATTGATCGTCTGGATGAGATTACAGGAGATCTTGACTGCAAAATCGTAACTTACGGAACGAATCCTTCCGCAACTTATCATGCTGCAAATGTAACTCATGACGAACTCGGCGAAGCATCCTTTGACCTGGTAAAGAACGGTGAATTTGTAGATCGTATTTCCTTATCTGTAAGTGGAGACCATAATGTATCCAACGCACTTGCCGCACTTGCTGTTGCAGATCTTCTGGATGTAAATGTTTCCGTTGCCAAAAAGGGACTGAAAGAATTTCACGGTACAGACCGTCGTTTTGAATACAAAGGCGAGACTAATGGTGTGACGATCATTGATGACTATGCACATCATCCGACAGAGATTGCTGCAACACTGACTGCTGCGACCCATTATCCGCATCGTGAGATCTGGTGCATTTTCCAGCCTCATACTTATACCCGTACAAAAGCTCTCTTCCCGGAATTCGTTGAGGCACTTTCACATACAGATCATGTGATCCTGGCTGATATTTATGCAGCAAGAGAAACGGATACTCTCGGAGTGTCTTCTAAACAGATTGCAGATGAATTGAAGGCAAAAGGATGCGATGCATACTACTTCCCAAGCTTTGAAGAGATAGAAAATTTCTGTCTGACACATTGTCAAAAAGGGGATGTGTTGATAACTATGGGAGCCGGAGACGTTGTAAACATTGGGGAAACGCTTCTTGGAAGATAGTTATCCACATTTTCCACAGATTTTTATCCACAAAAAACCCGATTTTTGCGTCAAAAATTTCTTTTTTAATGGTACTTCCGATGCTATAATAGCTGTGCAATGAAGCGAATGATACTTGAGGAGGACCTGAAAAGGCATGAGAAAATTAACACTTACAAACCACGTGCAGAGTGATACAACTGTACTGGAGAACGAATTTATCGATCATTATATGGCAGAGGCGAACGGGGAATACGTGAAGGTATACCTTATTCTTTTGCGCCATCTGAATGAGCCTTCAGGAACTCTGACAATTTCAAAGATTGCAGATTTATTAGATATTACAGAAAAAGATGTGATCCGTGCATTGAACTACTGGAAAAAGAAAGGGTTACTGGATTATGACATGCCTGTAGACGGAGATGCTCCGGCGATTCCGGCACAGCCGCGTATGACAGAAGAACCATCTGCACCGGAACCGGCTGCTCCTTCTATTCAGCCGGCACCGACAACTACAGATGTATCCAGTATTGAGCAGTACCGCTCTCGTAAAGAGTTCAAAGAACTTCTTTTTGTTGCAGAGCAGTACCTTGGCAAGACGCTGTCCCATTCTGACGTAGAATCTATTACATATTTTTACGAGACTTTACATATGTCTGCAGATCTTATTGAATACCTGATCGAGTACTGTGTAGAGAACGGTCATACAAGCATGCACTATATTCAGAAGGTTGCTCTTTCCTGGTGTGAACGCCACATTAAGACGGTTTCTGAAGCAAAAGCAAGCTCTATGGCATACAATAAGAACTGCTATTCTATTCTCGGAGCTTTCGGCATTAAAGGACGCGCTCCTGCACCGTCTGAGATGGAATACATCAAGCGCTGGACTTCCGAATATGGGTTCTCTCTGGATCTGATTCTGAACGCATGCGCCAGAACTATGAACGCAATTCATCAGCCAAGCTTTGACTATACTGAATCTATTCTGAAAAAATGGCTGGAGCAAAGTGTTAAGAACATTCAGGATATCGAAACTCTGGATGCCGGATTTATCCGTGAAAAAGAAGCCCGTGAAAAAGAACGCCGTGAAAAAGAACTTCAAAGAAAAAGTACCGCTAAAATCACACCGGCACCAACAAAGTTCAACAACTTCGAGAACCGTTCTTATGATATGAGCGATCTTGAGCGCAAGCTGTTACAGCAATAAACTATATAATAAGGAGCATTTTCGTCCATGGCATTATCAAATTCCCAGTACGATCAATTGATGCGCGATTATGAGCAATTACAACTGGATAACGAGCATGAACTTCGTCTTCGTTTTGATGAAGTTTATGCGAAGATTCCAAAGCTTCGCACAATTGATGACACGATTTCTTCTCTGAGTGTTGAAAAAGCAAAGAGACTGCTGGAAGGAGACGAAGATGCTCTTTCTTCATTTCATGAAAAGCTCCTGACATTAACTGGCGAAAAGCAGAAGCTTCTTACGTCTCACGGATTTCCATCTGATTATCTTGAAAAGCATTATCACTGTCCAGACTGTCAGGATACCGGATATATTGGGACACGCAAGTGCCACTGTATGAAAAAGGCAATTATCGAGCTTCTATATAACGGCTCGAACTTGAAAGGAATTTTAGAGCAGGAAAATTTTCACACATTTTCTCTGGACTACTATTCCAAAAGCCATATTGATCCGCTGACCGGAAGATCGGCAAGAGACGCCATTGAAACCGCACTTCGTATCTGTCATCATTTTATTGATACATTTTCCAGTGAATTTCATAATATTCTTTTATATGGAGATACTGGTGTTGGAAAGACATTTCTCACTCACTGTATTGCAAAGGAATTAATGGATCACTCTTATTCAGTTATTTATTTTTCTGCAGCAGGGCTTTTTGATTTTCTTGCTAAGAATACTTTTGGTAAAAGAGATGAAATCGATGAAGATGCGCTCTCCCATATTTGCAGCTGTGACTTGCTAATTATTGATGATCTTGGCACAGAGCTCGCGAATAGCTTTACGGTTTCACAATTATTTGTTATACTTAATGAGCGAATCTTACGAAAGGAAGCGACAATCATATCTACGAACCTGTCGCTCGAAGATATAAAAGCAATTTATTCTGAACGAATTTTTTCACGTATCAGCAGCAGCTATTCTATGCTCCGTCTGACCGGTGACGATATCAGAATTCAAAAAAAATTATTAAACCTAGGAGGTACAAAAGATGTTACGCCGTAACGAACGTAATCTTGACAACATCCCTGCAGGAACACTTGGAATCATCGCAATTGATGGCTGCCAGGCGATGGGAAAGGAAGTCGATCATTTCATCACTACATGGCGCCATGAAGATGGACACAAATTCATGGATGATGTAGTATTCAGTGGATATCAGAGAGATTCTTATCTCGTAAATGCTCATGTACCACGTTTTGGTTCCGGGGAAGCCAAAGGTGTGATTGATGAGTCTGTCCGTGGTATGGATCTTTACATTTTGGTCGATGTCTGCAACTACAGCCTGACATATTCTATGAGTGGAAACACAAATCATATGTCACCAGATGATCATTATCAGAACTTAAAGAGAATTATCGCTGCTGTCGGTGGTAAAGCAAAACGTATCAACGTTATCATGCCATTCCTCTATGAAAGCCGTCAGCATAAGAGAAGCTCTCGTGAGTCTCTGGACTGCGCACTCGCACTTCAGGAGCTGACACACATGGGCGTTGATAATATTATTACATTTGATGCACATGACCCTCGTGTACAGAACGCAATCCCGCTTTCCGGATTCGAGACAGTGCGTCCAACTTATCAGTTTGTAAAAGGATTATTAGATCGCTACGATGACTTGATCATCGACAGTGACCACATGATGGCGATTAGCCCAGATGAGGGTGCTACAGAGCGTGCTGTATATCTGGCAAACGTTCTGAACCTGGATATGGGTATGTTCTATAAGAGACGTGATTACACACGTGTGGTAAATGGACGCAACCCAATCGTTGCTCATGAGTTCCTTGGTTCTTCTGTAGAAGGAAAAGATGTTATTATTCTGGATGACATGATTTCTTCCGGAGACAGCATCCTGGATGTTGCAAAACAGTTAAAGAGCCGCAATGCAAAACGTATTTTTGCAGCTGCTACATTTGGACTCTTTACAAATGGACTGGATAAGTTCGATGAAGCCTATGAAAGTGGTCTGATTGATGGAGTCTTAACAACGAATCTGATTTACCAGACACCGGAACTTCTTTCCAGACCTTATTATATCAACTGTGATATGAGTAAATATGTTGCTCTTATGATTGATACTCTGAACCACGACGGATCTATCAGTGATATTCTGGATCCTAGTGAGAGAATTCAGGTATGCGTTGAGGAATACAAGAAAGCTCACGGTCAGTTATAACAACTGCGTCTGTTCAAGAATGCCTCGGCATTCTTGCTGCGAGGTGCGCGTCATGCAATTGCATGACATACTTCTACTGCGCACCTCTGCAATTCTGCCGGAGGCTATATCAGCTGGGGGATTGACTCCCAGCTGATATAAAAAGCAGATAAGTGAATGTAGTTCAAGAATTTTACATTCATTCATCTGCTTTTTGTCTACTGTAATTTTATATAATTACAATTTTTAACTCCCATTTCAGAAAGTATCTTCATCTCTCTTTTCTGACAGGTGAACAATAATACCTGTTTTCCACTTTTTGCAAGCCATTCCATCACACTTTCCAGCCGTTGCTCGTCATAACTTACAAATGTATCATCCAGAATCACCGGAAGTTCTTCTTCTAACAGCACTTCTGATGCTGCCATTCGAAGTGCAAAATATACCTGCTCTGCTGTTCCCTGGCTGACTCTTGCAATATCTACTTTGCGCCCTTCACTCAGTAAGCTGATATTTAATCCTTCTTCTACATTTAATCGGGTATATTTCCCTTCTGTAATAAATTCCATAATCTCTGAAACCCGGTCATTTAATTTTCCCCGAAGCTTCTTCTGCATCTCTCCAGAAAGTTCCTGAATTTTATCAATCGCAAGCTGTCTTGCCTCCGCCTGGACATTTAGAATTCTCTCCTCATCACTGATTCCGTTTAACTCTTCCAGGTCCTCCTTTAGATTGGAATAACGTACCCGCTTATCCCCAAGCTCCAACGCATTTCTCTCCAGTTCCCATTTCAGACGGTCTGTAGGAATCTTCTCCTCTTGAGGTGTAATCTCCTCCAAAATTTTTTCTGGCTCTGTCTTCTCAACTTTTTTACTGATCTTCATCCGGTTCCACACATAGATGCTGGAAAGCAATACTAAAATAATTGCGACCAGATAATTCCACGGACGTTTCAAAAGCCATACACACAGAACCACTGCCAGTACCGCTGCCAATATTTCCAATGGATGTACTCTCCATTTAGATGGCCGTATCTCATCTATCATGTGTTTGGGTTCTTCTTCATCCTGCTTAAGCAACAGCCTGGATTCTCGCTCCCGCACTTTTCTAAACTCAATCTCTTCTTCCAAATGTGCCTGTTCTTCTTCCAGTTTATGAATATCACGCCACACATAAGACATTTCCTGAGAAATGTGTTCTCTTTTATCTTGGCGTTTTTCCATTTGCTTTTGCATCTCATGCAAACTTTCTTTTTTCTGCTCTTTCAAATAATCTATAGCTGCCGCCAGATCAAGTTCCCCATCTCCGGTCGCATAATAATTAGATGCGTAATTTTTCAATTCCTCGGAGAGCGTCATTCCAGGCTTTACCCTCATCTGTGCCATAGCCATCGTATCATCATAAATTTGTGGACTCAAATCACCCATGAGCATCTGAAGATCTCCATCTTTCACAGACAATTCTTCTGCATCTTCCAGACAGACAAGCGTCTCATTTTTCCCATACCGGTCAAAATTTCTGGACAGAAGAAATTCCTTATCTCCTGATTCAAATTTCATTTCCCCACAATAATAATTCGGATTTTCCCACGGTTCATATCTGGAAAATGCATCCTGCGCCGCAGCTCTTCCACGCCCTCGTTCCAACCCAAAAAGCATGGCTCTGATAAACGTATAAAGGGTAGACTTTCCAGACTCATTTTCTCCATATATCACATTCATTCCATCTAAGAAATGAATTTCTTTATTTGTAAACTTTCCAAAGTTCTTAAGTCTCAACTCTTTGATTTTCATATTAGCCTCTTCTTGTCTCCATCAATGCCCGCACTCCCTCACAAAGCACCTGATGTTCCATACTATTCTCAGGATACTGTTCCAGCTCTGCCACAAATGCCCCAAGAATATTTCCCTTATTTGCTTCTTTCAACTTATCGAACTGATACGCCGGTCGTGTCTGATCTGTAATCTCGATCACATTTCCATATGGATCCAGCGTGTCCACGTTGTAAGAAATTTCCGGGTCACGCATTCCGTCCAGAATAATCTTGTAAATATTTTCCTTTCCTTTTTCATCTATGACTTTCGCAACTATCTCTTTTAGTTCATGCTCTGTCATAGACGGATTTACTTCAATCGTCTGATGTATGTAAGATCTCATTGCAAATGGTACGAATCTTATCCTGCATCCCTTGGTCGTAATCTCTCCGTAAATGTATCCGTGCGCTCCAGTATCGTTTTTATCGATTGGCTCCAACGCTCCGGCATAAGCAATTTTATCCGGACAGATAATCTGCGGTTTATGGATGTGCCCCATTGCAATATAATCATAACCAAGCCCCAGCAGATTTTCTTTCTTTATCGGAATATGGCTGTCATCTCCTCCGTGCGCAAGCAAAATCTCATATGGCTGTCGCCGCTGTGCAAATGCATCACAATAGCATTCCTCTGTAATCTGTTTCGTATCATAGCTCATGCCATAGACTGCCAGACTGTATGCTGGAAATTCCACGCATTGAATCTCCCTGTCCAGAATCATATGCACATTTTTTGGCCACTGAAACGTCCGATAATAAGAATCTCTCTTCAGATAATCATGGTTTCCTGCAATGATAACCACCTCAGTCATGGTCAGTTTTGAAAAAAGATAATCCAGTTCTTTTAGTTCCCGTCTGAGCGGCTGCCTGTGAAACAAGTCGCCTGCAATCAGAAGCATTTCCACATGCTTACTTTCACAGACTTCGAGTACTCGTTCAAGACTGGTCCATATCTCCTTTTCCCGCTTTTCCTTTCGGGAGCTTCCAATGTACGGGTCTGCCCCCAAATGTATGTCTGCGATGTGTATGAATCTCATTTTTACTCCCCTCTTCATTTTCTTCCAGTTCATTTTCCGACGGCAGCATCACAATAAATCGCGTGTGCAGATCATCACTTTTCGCCATGATCTGTCCATCATGTAATTCCACAATCTCTTTTGCAATCGCAAGACCAAGTCCTGCTCCTCCGGTTCCGGTCGACCTGGAATTATCTACCCGGTAAAATTTTTCAAAAATCGTCTGCAGCATATCTCCCGGAATCCGGTCTCCGCTGTTTGTAAATGTAATCTCGATTTTATTATTTTTCATTCTGGCCTGAATCTCAATTTTGGTATCCTCATAACAATATGCAATGGCATTTCTCAAAATATTATCAAAGACACGGGCAAGCTTGTCCGGATCGCCGTAAACTTCCAGATTCTCTTCCACATCCACATCACAAGTAAGCTTTTTTTCCTGAAGTACGCCATAAAGTTCGTCTGCAATCTGCTCCAGCATCATAGTCAAGTTGATCTTCACCGACTCCAGCTCGATATTCTGCAAATTGTACCTTGTAATGTCAAAAAACTCATTAATTAATTCACCGAGACGATTGGATTTCTCCAGAGCAATATGAATATATTTCTTTCGCTCCTCCTCCGGCATCTTTGGATATCCGTCCAGCATACTTAAGTAAGCCACAATAGAAGTCAAGGGTGTCTTTAAATCATGCGCCAGAAACAACACCAGATCATTTTTTCGTTTCTCGCCTTCCACTGACTCCAACTCCTGCCGTTTCAGGGTAGCTTTAATCTCATTTAATCGAATCTCAATCGGTTTCAATTCTGTGATCAGGTGAATCGGTTCCGTAGATTCCGACAGAATATTTTCAATTCCCTCTCCCACCTGGTCCAGATACTTTGTCATTTTCGAAAGTGCCACATAGAAAAAAAGAGCAAACAAAAGCAAAAAGCCTACAACCATGAAAAATGTTTTGTTATCTCCTATCAATTTCCAATACAGGCTCCGTGCAGTCGGTTCACTCACTTGCAGTTTCGTCATTATTTTTACAAAATTCCTGGCGAAACTGTCATTATAAATTCCATCGATCACATAATTCAGCAAAAATCCACCCACCAGAACTGTCAGTGCCGTAACAAGCACCGTCTGCAAGAGAATACTGAATTTTAATTTACGATAATTATTCTTCAACCTTATATCCAACTCCCCATACAGTCTTAATGAAATCAGATTTTCCGGTAGGTCCATTCATTTTTTCCCGCAGATGCCGGATATGAACCATGACCGTATTGTTGCTGTTCTTATAGCATTCTTCCTTCCAAACCTTGTGGAATAACTCCTCAGAACTAATAACCTTGCCTCGGTTCTCACAGAGCAGCCACAGAATATCAA
>OKSF01000174.1_pt1 | contig 60115 bp, 55 predicted proteins | sample 1606061 | NCBI WGS metagenome assembly OKSF01 (sample SAMEA3541567, study PRJEB24748) | human gut metagenome | biome: human gut; feature: human-associated habitat; material: faeces | place: China | collected 2012
TAGAGCACTTGACTTTTAATCAAGTTGTCCGGGGTTCGAATCCCCGCACGCTCATGCAGACAAGCAAGAACTTTAAAGGTTCTTGTTTTTTTTGTACTTTTATTTAATATTATGTATAAGAGATATTAGAGACAAGAAGAGAGGCAACAGAAGTTATGAGCTAAACAATAAAAAGTACAAATGAGGATGAAGAGTTATGGGGAAAAAGAGAAGATACATCACAGAGCTTGATGGCATAAGAGCAATTGCGGTTATTATGGTACTGGTATATCATTTGAAGCTGGCTTTATTTAAGAGCGGCTTTCTTGGTGTGACAGTATTTTTTGTTTTATCAGGATATTTAATTACAGGCATACTGATTTCCGAAGTAGAAGAAGAAGGAACAATAGATTTGAAGAACTTTTGGCTGAGGCGTATCAGGCGTCTTGTTCCTGCAGTTATGTCAATGGCAGTTGTTATAATATTTGTCAGCGCAGTCGTAAACAGGATTATTTTTACAAAGGGCTGTAAGGATTTCCTGGCATCTGTTCTGGGATTTAATAACTGGTGGCAGATTTTTAATAAGATATCTTACTTTGAAGCGGCCGGAGTACCGTCACCATTTACGCATTGTTGGTCACTGGCGATTGAGACACAATTTTATCTGATATATCCATTGATTCTTCTGGGAATCTATAAGTTAGTAAAAAGCAGAGGAGAGGGACGGGCAAATAGAGGTCTTTTGTTTGCAGGAGTAACGTTGCTGCTGGCGCTGATCTCAGTAATTTTGATGATTGTATTATTTGATCCACAGCAGGATGCCAGCCGGGTATATTATGGGACAGACACGAGAGCATTTTCCCTTTTATTCGGTGCATTACTTGCAATTCTGTGGGAGTACCGGATGGTTCCAAGAAGACTTTCAGCTAGTGTCAATATGTTTTTGGGCAGTGTGTCTTTTGCAGTGTTGCTCGTGATGACGATAGCAATCAATGGTTCCAGTAATTTCTGGTACAGAGGAGGACAATTAAAGCAGAAAGCGAAAGACTCAGAGAGTGAAGATACCATCTGTACGGCTGATCTGACGGATGATGAGATTCTGGAAGGTTTAAATCTCCTGCTCATCGGGGATTCTATTGCAGTTGATGTAACAGATGATTTTTATGAAATATTTCCAAACAGTGTCAGTGATACTAAAATCGGACGGATCACATCACTTGGTAAACAAGTTCTTGATTCCTACATTGACGAAAAGAAATGGGAGGGAGAAGGCGTCATATTTGCATCACTTTCGAACAGTCCGATCAATGGTGAACTTGAAGATATTCGGGAGAAGATAGGGAAGGATATGCCATTGTTTCTGACAACAGTCCGAATTCCGCATGATACGTTCGAAGAGGAAAGCAACAGCAAGATAAAAAAATTCGTAGAAGAAAATGATCATACATATCTGATCGACTGGTATGCTGCAAGCGAGGGTCATGATGAGTATTTTGATGCAGACGATACACATTTGCTCTCGGCAGGTGCGAAAGCATATGCAAAATGTATCAAGGAGGCTGTACTGGATGCATACAAGAAGGAGAATATCGAAATTCCTAAGTCAAGATTAGTTAGTAGTACAGACACAAGTACGGACAGCAGTAATGATAGTAGTAAAAACGCAAGTACAGAATAGTTTTTATTTACTGAGAAAAAAGCATGTAAAACTGGTGTAAAGGCTGTAAATACGGTGTCAGATATTTAACAACAATCACTGATAGAATTCTAACAAGTAAGAAAAATATTTAACGCTTGACTTTATTGTCAGACAGTTGTATTCTGAGGTTAAGTTGAAGGAAGGACTTGTGAGATACCACTATCATGTGATACGCGACACATGGAATGATAGACTGGAGCCGAAGGGGCAAGCAGAAACTCTCAGGCAAAAGGAACGGGTCTGGACAACACTCTGGAGAACAATGGAAGGGATTGTACCGAAGAAGTAACTTACCTGCCATACACGCGAAGACTGGTAAGCAATCTTTCAGGTGAAAGGACAGAGGCAGATAAAAAATAATAAGTCTTAAGATTGTTAAGAAATTATTTTTTACCTGCTTTTTTTTGTACCCTTTTTTAAAAATTTTTGGGGAAATTTGGAGGATGATTAGAAAATGAACATGGTTGAACAGGTAACAGATTATGTGAAGAACTATGACGAAGAGGTTGGAAAAGCAATTGAGTTGGAGCTTGGACGCCAGAGAAGAAACCTGGAGCTGATCGCATCTGAGAACATTATCAGCCCGGCAGTGATGATGGCTATGGCAACTGTACCGGCAAATAAATACGCAGAAGGATATCCGGGCAAGAGATATTATGGTGGCTGCGAGAATGTAGATATCATTGAAAATCTGGCAATTGAGAGATTAAAAGAATTATTTGGCTGTGATCATGCATGTGTTCAGCCACACTCAGGAGCAAATGCAAACAATGCAGTATATCAGGCACTGATTAAACCGGGTGACACAGTAATGGGACTGAACCTGGCACACGGCGGACATCTGACACATGGATCACCGGTAAACCAATCCGGTATTTTATATAATTTTGTTCCTTACAACATCAACGATGACGGAGTACTGGATTACGATGAGATTCGAAAACTTGCACATGAATGTAAGCCAAAGATGATTGTTGCAGGAGCTTCTGCTTATCCAAGAGAGATCCGATTCGATATCTTTGCAGATATTGCAAAAGAAGTTGGCGCTTATCTATTCGTAGATATGGCACATATCGCAGGACTGGTTGCAGCAGGACTTCACCAGAATCCGGTTCCATACGCAGATGTAGTTACAACGACAACTCACAAGACACTGAGAGGACCAAGAGGCGGAGTGATCATGTGTAAGGAAGAACATGCAAAAGCAATTAACAAAGCAATCTTCCCGGGAACTCAGGGTGGTCCGCTGATGCATATTATTGCAGCAAAAGCTGTCTGCTTTGGAGAGGCATTGAAACCAGAGTTCAAAGAGTATCAGAAGCAGATAGTGAATAACGCGAAAGCACTTGCAGATGCATTGATTGCAGAAGGCTTCAATCTGGTAAGTGGTGGAACGGATAACCACTTGATGTTAGTAGATCTTCAGAACATGAACATTACCGGAAAAGAACTTCAGAACCGACTGGATGAGGTTTACATCACAGTCAATAAGAACTCAGTACCAAATGATCCGGCAAGCCCATTTATAACAAGTGGAATCAGAATCGGTACACCAGCAGTTACAACAAGAGGACTGAAGGAAGAGGATATGAAGATAATCGCAAAACTGATCAAGATGACAGTGACAGACTTTGAGACAAAGGCAGATGAAATCAGAGATGAAGTTACAAAAATCTGCGAGAAATATCCATTATATGAATAAATTAATGTACCTCTATAATTAACGTCCCTATTAAAAACAAGAAGGAGGATATGATATGGAGTTAAAAACACCACTTTATGATGCGCATGTGAAAGCAGGCGGTAAGATCGTTCCATTTGCAGGATATCTCTTACCGGTACAGTATGGAACAGGTGTTATCACAGAGCATATGGCAGTTAGAGAAAAAGCAGGACTTTTCGATGTATCTCATATGGGAGAGGTATTGTGCCAGGGAAAAGATGCACTTGCAAACCTGCAGAAGCTGCTGACAAATGATTTTACCAACATGGTAGATGGGCAGGCAAGATACAGCCCGATGTGTAACGAGAATGGTGGAACGGTTGATGACCTGATCGTATACAAACGTGGAGATAATGATTACTTTATCGTAGTAAATGCGGCGAACAAAGATAAAGATTATCAGTGGATGTTAGATCATCAATTCGGAGAGGTCACATTTACAGATGCATCTTCCCAGTATGGGCAGATCGCACTTCAGGGACCGAAAGCAATGGAGATTCTGAAGAAATTAACGGCAGAAGAGAACATCCCAAAGAAATATTATCATGCAGTATTCGATACAGAGGTAGCTGGAATCCCATGTATCATTTCCAAGACAGGATACACAGGAGAGGACGGAGTCGAGTTATATCTGACAAGTGAAAATGCTGAGAAAATGTGGGATGCACTTTTAGAGGCCGGAAAAGACGAAGGGCTGATTCCATGTGGACTTGGAGCCAGAGATACACTTCGTATGGAAGCAGCGATGCCACTGTACGGACATGAGATGGATGATGAAATATCACCACTTGAGACAGGCCTGAAATTTGCAGTCAAGATGGGAAAAGAGGAAGACTTCATCGGAAAGAAAGCCATGGAAGAGCGTGGTGAGCCGGAGATTACAAGAATCGGACTTAAAGTAACCGGAAGAGGAATTATCCGTGAACATCAGGATATCTATATTGGAGAAAAGAAAATCGGACATACAACAAGCGGAACACATTGTCCGTTCCTGGGATATCCAATCGCAATGGCATTAGTAGATGCCGGAAGTGTAGAGATCGGTAATAAAGTAGAAGTAGATGTAAGAGGACGTAAAGTCGAGGCAGAGGTCATAGCACTGCCATTCTACAAGAGAGCGAAATAAGTTTTGTTGAAGGATTAAAAAAGAGAATATATAAAAAAGGAGATTATTAAGATGGAAATCAGAGAAGGATTATTATATGCAAAATCACATGAGTGGGTAAAAGAAGAAGGAGATGTTGTTACAATTGGTCTTACAGACTACGCACAGTCTGAGCTTGGAGACTTAGTATTTGTAAATCTTCCGGAAGAGGGAGATAGCGTATCCGTTGGTGAGGCATTTGGTGATGTTGAGTCTGTAAAAGCTGTTTCCGATGTATATTCACCGATTTCCGGAGTTGTGTGTGAGATTAACGAGGAGCTTTTAGATGCACCGGAATCTATCAACGGAGCACCATATGATGCATGGTTTATCAAAGTAAAAGAAGTATCTGAGAAAGAGGAATTATTATCCCCATCAGAATACGAGGCATTTGTAGCAAGCGAGCAGTAAGACAAAGACGGGAGGTGGACGGCATATGGGAAGCTATGTACCGAATACGTTAGAAGAACGTCAGGAAATGATAAAAGAGATTGGATACAGTTCTATCGAGAATCTGTTCGCACACATTCCTGATGAGGTTAAGATCAAAGGCGGACTGAATATTCCGGAAGGAAAGTCAGAGCTGGAAGTCCGCAGAGAGATGGAAAATATTGCATCAAAGAATCAGGTATTTAAGATCATTTTCCGAGGTGCAGGAGCATACAGACATTTTATTCCATCCATAGTGAACAGTGTGATTTCAAAAGAAAATCTGCTGACAGCATATACACCGTATCAGGCAGAGATCAGTCAGGGAATCTTACAGTCCATTTTCGAGTATCAGACAATGATCTGTGATCTGACCGGAATGGATGTGTCCAATGCCTGTGTGTATGATGGTGCCGAGGCGGCAGCAGAAGGCGTGGCAATGTGCCAGGAGAGAAAGCGTAAGAAAGCCTTCGTATCCGCAGCGATCCTGCCGGATGCACTGGCAACGATACATACGTATTGTCATGGAAATGGAATGGAGATCGTGGAGATTCCGGAAAAAGACGGCGTGACAGATCTGGATTATCTGAAAGAAAATATAGACGAGCAGACAGCATGTGTCTATATCCAGCATCCGAACTATTACGGTAATCTGGAAGATGCACAGGCAATCGGGGAAATTGCTCATGGTGCCGGGGCAAAATATATCATGGGTGTGAATCCAATCTCCCTTGGAATCATCAAGACACCGGCAGAGTACGGTGCAGATGTGGCAGTCGGAGATGGACAGCCACTGGGACTTCCACTTGGATTTGGAGGACCATACTTAGGATTTATGGCAGCCACAGAAGGCATGATAAGAAAGCTTCCGGGAAGAATTGTCGGTCAGACAGAAGATCATAATGGAAAGACCGGATATGTATTAACACTTCAGGCAAGAGAGCAGCATATCCGCAGAGAAAAAGCTTCCAGTAACATTTGTTCCAATCAGGCACTTTGTGCGCTGGCAGTTGGCGTGTACATGTCGGCTATGGGAAGTGAAGGAATCAAAGAAGCAGCGCTTCAGTCTGCTTCCAAAGCACATTATCTGGCAGCAGAGCTTGATAAGATCGGATTCAAAGTAGAGAATAAGGGAGAATTCTTCCACGAATTTGTAACTGTATCTGAAAAATGTCCTTGCGAAGCATTAAAGGCGCTGGAAGAGCATGGAATCCTGGGAGGATATCCACTTGGAAACCATCGAGTATTATGGTGCTGTACAGAGATGAACACAAAAGAAGAGATGGATGAAGTTATCCGCATTTTAAAGGAGGTGTAGAGCATGTTAGTATTTGAAAAAAGCAGAGCCGGACGAGGCATGAGCATGCTCCCAGCCTGCGATGTAGAAATCAAAAAACCTGGTGAGAAGGATGCAAGACAAAAAGAGCTTCACCTTCCGCAAATGTCTGAGAATGACCTTTCCAGACACTATACAGAACTGGCAAAGAAATCCCATGGAGTCAATGATGGATTCTATCCACTTGGATCTTGTACGATGAAGTACAATCCGAAAATTAATGAAGATATGGCAGCATTGCCTGGATTTACCCAAATCCATCCGCTACAGCCAGAACATTCTGTACAGGGATGCCTGGAAGTTCTGAAAAAATCCGAAGAATACCTGTGCGAGATCACAGGAATGGACGGTATGACATTCCAGCCTGCAGCAGGAGCTCACGGAGAGTTTACAGGTCTGATGCTCATTAAGGCATATCATGAGAACAGAGGGGACGAGAAGAGAACAAAAATCATTGTACCGGATTCTGCGCATGGAACCAACCCGGCCAGTGCTACAATGGCAGGCTATAAGGTAGTCAGCATTGCATCTGCACCGGACGGAGGAGTAGACCTTGAAGCGTTAAAGGCAGCATGTGGAGAAGATACTGCAGGACTGATGCTGACCAATCCGAACACGGTTGGATTGTTTGACAAAAATATTTTAAAAATTACAGAAATCGTACATGAATGCGGTGGTCTTTGCTATTACGATGGAGCAAACCTGAATGCAGTTATGGGAACTGTAAGACCTGGAGATATGGGATTCGACGTGATTCACCTGAACCTTCATAAGACATTTTCAACACCTCATGGAGGCGGAGGTCCGGGAAGCGGACCGGTTGGCTGCAAGAGTATGTTGCTGCAGTTCCTGCCATCCTACAGAGTGGTAGAAAAAGAAGGGGCTCTGGCAATGGAGAAAGCCGAGCACAGCATTGGTGAGATGAAAGAATTCTATGGAAACTTCCTTGTAGTTGTCAAAGCACTGACTTACCTGATGACACTTGGAAAAGAAGGAATTCCGGAGGCAAGCCAGAACGCAGTTCTGAACGCGAACTATATGATGAACAAGTTAAAAGACCTCTATACAATGGCATATGATGAGGTATGCATGCATGAGTTTGTTATGAGTCTGGAAGATCTGAAGAAGAAAGCAGGCGTATCTGCAATGGATATCGCAAAAGGACTTCTGGATAACGGAATCCATCCGCCTACAATGTATTTCCCGTTAATTGTACATGAAGCGCTGATGGTAGAGCCGACAGAGACAGAGTCAAAAGAAGTACTGGATCATGCAATTGAGGTATTTCGTAAGCTTTACAATGACGCACTTGAGAATCCGGAAAGCCTGCTTCAGGCACCGGTGACAACACCGGTCACAAGAATGGATGAGGTAGAGGCAGCAAGACATCCGGTACTTAAGTATAATTTTGAGGTATAATTTCAGAAGTAATGTAAATAAAAGCGAAAGATATTATTTGAAAATAGGATAAGGGGATTGCGTATGGTAGAGAAGATTACATACATTGAGAGCGGTCAGTTTCATCCATATAAAAATCTTGCAGTGGAGGAGTATTTACTCCTCCACTGTGAACCTCAGGAGTGTATTTTATATTTGTGGCAGAATCAGAATACCGTTGTAATCGGAAGAAATCAAAATGCCTGGAAAGAATGTAAAGTTGAAAGTCTTGAGGAAAATGGAGGACATCTGGCACGTCGTCTTTCCGGTGGCGGAGCGGTATATCATGATCTGGGAAATCTGAATTTCACATTTCTCGTATCAAAAGAAAATTACAGCATTGACAGACAGTTGGAAGTTATTGTCAAAGCAGTGCAAAAGTTAGGTGCAAAAGCGGAGAAGTCCGGAAGAAATGACATTTTGATTGATGGAAAGAAATTTTCCGGAAATGCATTTTATGAGCAGGAGCAGCATTGCTATCATCACGGAACATTGATGATGAATGTGAACAAAGAGATGCTTTCCAAGTATCTGACTGTATCAAAGGAAAAATTACAGTCCAAAGGTGTGGACTCTGTAAAATCAAGAGTGACTAATCTGGTGGATTACATACCGGATCTGACATTGGAAGCATTGAAAAAAGCACTTCATGAAGCATTTGAAGAAGTCTATGGCCTGACATCGAATGAGTGTAAGATGGAAGACCTGGATCAGGAAGAAATCGAAATGAGGACGAAACATTTTTCCTCCTGGGACTGGCGCTTTGGACGGAAAATTGATTTCCAGTATGAGATATCAAAGAGATTTTCGTGGGGGCAGATGAATATTCAGTTCCAGGTGGATAAAGGAAAGATTTCTGATGTCAATGTGTACTCAGATTCGCTGAAACCTATGACGATCGAGAAGCTTCCGAAGTATTTAAAAGGTATCCGTTATCATAAGAAGAATATTTGCTCGGAGCTTAGACTTTACTGGGCTGAGGATAAGCAGGAAGAAGAGATGATAGCAGATATTATCGAGTGGATAAAAGAGGAAGAACTCTAGCAGAAAAAATGTCTTTCCGAATTCAATTCAAGTGTTACATCCAGTTGAACAAGGTGGAAAGATATGAAAGAAGTTGTGGAAAAAGACACTGCCATCTGGCAGTATTGTGGATAATTACAGGAGGACATCCGTATGAGCGAGAAATATGATGTAATCGTGATCGGTGCCGGACCGGGGGGATATGTGGCTGCTATTAAGGCAGCGAAGCTTGGATTTAAAACGGCTGTTATTGAGGCAAGAGAAGCAGGCGGAACATGTCTGAACCGTGGATGTATTCCGGCAAAAGCAATGATTCATGCAGCAGAAGTATATAGAAACGCAAAAGAGTGTGAGCGCTTTGGTATCCATGCAGAAAATGTAACATTTGATTTTGAAAAAATATTTGAATACAAAGAAGAGACAACAAAGCAGCTTGTTTCCGGTGTGGAAGGGCTGTTTAAGGGCAATGAAGTTGACCAGATCTCTGGAAAAGGAACCCTTCTTCCGGATAAGAAAGTAAAAGTTGTGTCTGAAAGCGGGGAACAGGTGCTGGAAGCAGAGCATATTATTCTGGCAGCAGGATCTAAGCCGTTGCTCCTGCCGATTCCGGGAATGGATCTTCCGGGAGTCCTGACCAGTGATGAACTGTTCCGTATGAAGAGTGTGCCGGAGAGCCTTACAATTATCGGTGGCGGAGTTATCAGTGTGGAATTCGCAACGGTTTACGCAGAACTTGGCTGTAAGGTGACGATTCTTGAGGCACTCCCAAGAATTCTTCCGAATATGGATAAGGAGATTTCTCAGAATCTGAAATTGATTTTGAAAAAACGCGGCATTGATATTCACACAGCAGCTGCTGTACAGGGTGTAGAAGCAGACGGAGACCAGTACATTTGTAAGTATGTGGAGAAAGAAAAAGAGCAGAGTGCAGCCTCCCAGTATGTATTATGTGCGGTTGGAAGATGCCCGAACACAGACGGACTCTTTGCAGAAGATGCGACACCGGAGATGAACCGCGGACGTGTCGTTGTAAATGAGAAGTTCGAGACAAGTATTCCGGGCGTGTATGCAATCGGAGATCTGATCTTTGGAGCACAGCTTGCCCATGCAGCAAGTGCCCAGGGAATCCAGGTTGTAGAGCAGCTTGCTGGAAAAGAAGTGTCTGTCGATGTAAATGTAGTTCCGGGCTGTGTATACACAGATCCTGAAATTGCATCTGTCGGTATTACGGAAGAGGAGGCAAAAGAAAAAGGTATTGCCGTTAAAGTTGGTAAGTTCATTATGAGCGCAAATGGAAAATCGCTCATCACAAAAGAGGAGCGGGGATTTATTAAAATCGTTGCAGAAGAAGAGAGTGGCGTGATTGTCGGAGCACAGATGATGTGCGCAAGAGCGACCGATATGATCGGTGAATTCGTGACAGCAGTTGCCAATAATATGACAGTATCACAGCTTCTGAAAGGTATGCGGGCACATCCGACTTACAATGAAGGAATCGGAGAAGCGCTTGAAGAGCTGGAAGGCGGAGCTATCCATGTAATGCCGAAGAAAAAGAAATAAAAAGAAATAAAAGAGGAACGGATATGGGAAGTATTTTTGATATTTTGGGACCGGTCATGGTCGGTCCGTCCAGTTCCCATACAGCGGGAGCTGCCAGGATCGGTTATACGGCCAGGCAGCTCTTTGGTGAACCTGTGAAAAAAGCAGAAGTTTATCTTCATGGTTCATTTGCTGCTACAGGGAAAGGACACGGTACAGACCGGGCAATTATTGCCGGACTTCTTGGCATGAAGCCGGACGACCTTCGGATTCCGGTGGCATTTGAAGAAGCAAAAAAGGCTGGGATGGAATTTACCATTGCAAATAGAGAATTAAAAAATGCACATCCGAATACGGCACGCGTTGTGATGAAAAATGCAGAAGGAAGAAAGATGGTACTTCAGGCATATTCTATTGGAGGAGGACGTATCCGGGTCAGTATTTTGGATGGAATTGAAGTAGATTTCAGCGGGGAGAGTAATACATTGATTGTCCGGAATATGGACCGTCCGGGATGTATTACAGAAGTTTCAGCAGCACTGAGCCGCGAAAAAATAAACGTGGCTACGATGCAGGTGTTTCGACATAAAAGAGGCGGTGGCGCAGTGATGGTTGTAGAGACAGATGAACGGATACCGATTAGTGTGACAGAAGAACTGCGGAAGAAGGAAGACATTCTGGAAGTTATTTCGCTGAATTTGGAAGGGAGGAATGGATAATGGCGTATCAGGCAGTAGAAGAAATACAGGTCAGATGTGAGAAGGAGAACATTCCTTTCTGGAAAGCAGTTCAGTTAGAAGACTGCGAGGAAAATGGGATTACGGAAGAGGAATCTTGGCAGCAGATGACACTCATGTGGACGCGGATGAAAGAAAGCGTTGACGCCTATGATCCTTCCGAGAAATCCAGAAGTGGTTTGGTCGGAAAAGAAGGCGGTCTTATGGATGGATATCTCCAGAATGAAAAGCCGCTTTGTGGAGATTTTGTTTCAAAGGTCATTACAAATGCGTTGAAAATGGGCTGTAATAATGCCTGCATGAAGCGAATCGTGGCAGCGCCGACTGCCGGAGCATGTGGTGTAATGCCGGCAGTTCTTGTGACATATTGCAGAGAGTTTTTGATAGAGGAAGACCGTATGATCGAAGCTATGTATGTGGCAGCAGGAATCGGGCAGGTCATTGCGTCCCGTGCGTCCCTGGCGGGAGCTTCTGGCGGCTGTCAGGCAGAGATTGGTTCTGCTTCCGGCATGGCTGCGGCTGCAATCTGTGGTGCTCGCGGAGGAAGTAAAGAGCAGATGGGACATGCCTGTGCCATGGCACTTAAGAATCTGATGGGGCTTGTCTGTGATCCAGTGGCAGGACTTGTGGAAGTGCCTTGTGTGAAGCGAAATGTCGGTGGCGCAGTAAACGCACTGGCGGCAGCAGATATGGCACTGGCTGGTATCATCAGTCAGATTCCGGTAGATCAAGTCATTGATGCCATGGGAGAAGTAGGAATCAAGATGGATGTAAGTCTTAGAGAGACCAGTCTTGGGGGCGTAGCGGTCAGCCCACGAGGGGTGGAGATTGCGGAAAAGCTTGGAATGTAGGTAGGGACTTTCGAAGTTTAAGTTTGAAAAAGAAGTGTATGGATATAGAAAAAAAGCTGCCTTTGAAGACAGCTTTTTTTCTATAAGATTTATCAATAGGGAAATGAAAACGTCTGTTTCATATTGCTGATTGTTTAGATCAGCTCGAGGTATGCTGCGCACAGTTCTAATGTGTTCATCAGTCCTTTGATGTGTGTGCGTTCCATACCGTGGGAAGCCTGCACGCCCGGTCCGATGAGTGCAGCGCGTGTGTCATATCCGGCTCTCCATACTGCTAAAGCATCTGAGCTATAACGTGGATAAATGTCTGTGACAGCGTCAAGATTATGTTTTTTAGCGAGGTTAACAAGTCTAGTTGTCATCTCGTAGTCGAAAGGACCGGATGAATCTTTTACACAGATGGATACCTGTTCTTCTGTGCAATTCAGGTCAAGACCGACACATCCCATGTCTACAACGAGAAGTTCTTTAATATCTTTCGGGAGTGTTGCTCCGCCGTATCCGATTTCCTCGTGCGTTGAGAAACAAATATATGTCTTATGCTTTGGTTTTATGTCGTTGTCTTTCATGATTTTTAAAAGTGTAAGCTCCAGCGCGGAACAAGCTTTATCATCGATGAAACGAGATTTCAAGAATCCGCTTTTTGTAAATGTTGTCTTAGGGTCGTAGCATACGAAATCTCCTGCATGAATTCCGAGTGCTTCTACATCTTCTTTCGAGTGAACAATCTCATCGATACGAACGGCCATGTTCTGCTCATCTCTGTCTCTTGTAGATGCATCCGGGAATACGTGAACTGCCGGTGACAGGGAAAGAATGGTTCCGGTGTAAACTCTTCCGTCTCTTGTGTGGATGTTACAGTATTCACCGTCCAGAGATGGAAGAAGTGGTGATCCGATGGAAGTAATCATCAGCATTCCGTCAGATGTAATAGAGCGGACCATAAGTCCCAATGTATCTACGTGTGCAGACAGAGCAACTGGCTCAGTATTATCTTCCCCCTCTATTGTTACGATAACATTGCCGATGTTATTCTTGAAAACAGGATACCCAAGCTCCTCTATGGTTTTTAATAAGTAATCAGCTACATTTGATGTGAATCCGCTGGCACTGTCGATGGACAGAAGAGAAGTTGCTGTGTCGATCAGATAATCTTGGTATTGTTCAAAATTCATAGTAAAACCTCCGGTATTTTAAATTTGTTGTTGCATTTTGTGAATCCGCGTAGTATATTTAAACCACAAATCCTATTGTTAACAATCTACATTAAACAAAATGAATTGTCAAGTATTACTAGGAAAATCCATTTGTCTGTTAAGCATGAATGTGACAAAGCTTAAGAAGCTGAATCGTCAGCCGGTTATTGCTTTAAGAGAGTTCGTAGGATCAGCATTTATGATGACATTATATGTATTCCTGATGTTAATCGGATGTACAGTATTACATTTCCTGATCTGCCGTTTGTTCAAGATCAAATACGAGTATGTACTTCTTTCTATGGTAGGATGTATAGTAGACGGACCGACAGCATCTCTGACAGCAGCAGGTGGAAACTGGAAATCACTGATTAATGTCGGATTGATCATGGGAGTTATCGCCGGAGCATGCGGAAACTATGTCGGAATATTTGTCGCCTATGCGGTCAAAGCTATATGTGGACTATAGGTTTGTAAGTGGTAGTATATAGTAAAAAAATATCAGTAAAAAGTTTCCTTTTCTACATTTACTGTGCTATGATTAAAGAAATTATAATTATTGCGCATTGCATGAAAACAACTGCTGGGAGCAGAATGATATTATATGTAGTAAGGAAATGAAATCATATGGCAAAACTAAGATATCGTACATTGAGAGAAAATGTTGTAGATGAAATTCGGATGAAAATCCTGAACCGGGAATATGAACCGGGAATGCGGATCGTGGAGCAGAACCTGTCCGATGAACTTGGAGTAAGTCGAGGACCAATCAGGGAAGCTTTGCGTCAGCTGGAACAGGAAGGACTCGTAGAATATGTTAGAAATGTTGGATGTTCGGTCAAGCAGGTTACTTTGGAAGATATTTATGAAATCTATCTGCTTCGTGCAACTTATGAGCAGGTTGCAGTTCGAACATATGAGGGACAGCTTTCCGATGAAGATCTTGCACAGATGGAATCCATCGTGGAAGAGATGAAGATTTTTGGTGAGGATGATTTAGGGAATCTTGTAGATTGTGATTGTAGGTTTCACCAAGTGATCGTCGAAAAAGCAGGTCTGAACAGACTTCTGAAAGCCTGGACCGAATTGAATTACGGCAATATCGTCTGCTATTTTGCTGGAAATTCGGACCGGAAGGAAGCGGCAAACCGACAGCATGGTATTCATGAACGACTTTTGAATGTATTCAAGAGTAAAGACGAAGAGACAATCTGCAACGCAATTTCGGAGCATTATATGACGACAGTAAAGCGTCTGATGAAAGAGGGATCCATGTCAGACGAAGGTTTTAAATATAAAGTGTAGAAGTATATGAATTGAATGAAAGATGCCGGTCCATGGGGGGCGGCATCTTTTTTGTGGAGGTTTAAGTATGGAACGTAAAAATATGTGGGAACACTATATGGAAGAGAAGGAAAGAGAACTGGAGGAACTGGCAGTCAGATACAGAAAATGTCTGGATCAGTCCAAGACGGAAAGAATGTGTGACACTGTCCATCGCGATGGCAGAGGAAAATGGATATCAGAATATTGAGGACTGTATCCGTGAGGGCGAGACACTGAAAGCCGAAGATAAGGTTTATGCACAGTATATGAAGAAGACGCTGGCACTTTTCCACATCGGAACAAAACCGCTGACAGAGGGAATGAACATTTTAGGTGCACATGTGGATTCACCGAGATTAGATGTAAAACAGAATCCATTATATGAAGATACGCAGATGGCATATTTGGACACACACTACTATGGTGGTGTGAAGAAATACCAGTGGGTGACGATTCCTCTTGCAATTCACGGCGTTGTTGTGAAAAAAACGGAACAGTCGTGCCGGTCGTTATCGGTGAGAAGGAAGATTTCATATCTGCAGAGCTTGAAATTGTGCCGTCAGGAAAATCCAGGGACTGTGGATTTGACAGAAGTATGATTCTCGGATATGGACAGGACGATAAGGTATGTGCTTTGACTTCACTTTTTGCAATGCTTGAGGCAGAAAATCCGGAGCGTACAGGCTGCTGTATTCTTGCGGACAAAGAAGAAATTGGAAATATGGGAGCGACCGGTATGCAGTCAAACTTCTTCGAGGATATGGTAGCAGAAGTTCTGGCACTGACAGGTGAGGAGAGCCCGGTGAAGGTAAGAAGAGTCCTTCGAAATTCCTGTATGTTATCTTCCGATGTAAGTGCCGCTTACGATCCGCTTTATCCGGAAGTATTCGAGAAGAAGAATACAGCATATTTCGGGAGAGGACTTGTGTTGAATAAATACACCGGAAGCCGCGGAAAGAATGGAACAAGTGATGCTAACGCAGAGTATGTTGCAAAAGTAAGAAATGTATTTGACAATAATCATGTTGCTTTTCAGACCGCAGAACTTGGAAAGGTCGACCAAGGCGGCGGTGGAACCATCGCTTACGTCATGGCAAATAAAGCAATGAGCGTTATTGATAGTGGTGTGGCAGTTCTGTCCATGCATGCACCATACGAAGTGACAAGTTCAAATTTCAGAATCATTTCAGTTTTGGCGGAGTTAGCGGTATTGCCGTGATTATGAGCGGTCTGCTTGGAGGCTCTGCGAGCACGTATACATTTGTCATTAATATGCTTTTACTTGTAGTTGCATTTGTATTGCTGGGAAAAGAAGTGGCAATGAGATCTGCTTACGTGAGTGTCCTGTACAGTGTCACACTGGAAGTCATCCAGTATGTGTGGCCGATGTCAGGACCGCTTACGAATCAGCCAGTGCTGGAGCTTGTGTTCTGCTTTATGATTCTTGCAGTATGCTCCGCAATTTTCTTTAACATGGACGCGTCCAGCGGAGGATCGGATATTATTGCTTTGGTATTAAAAAAGTATACAAATGTCTCAATAGGAACGGCTCTGCTGGTCGTAGATTTCATAGTTGTCATCGTAGCATTTTTCGTGTATGGTGTAACTGTAGGAGTATTCTCACTGGCCGGATTTCTTGCGAAGTCATTTTTCATTGACACGGTCATTGAGACATTGAATCTGTGTAAGTATTTTACGATTATTTCAAAAAATGCGGAGCCAATCTGTAATTATATTAATACAGAGCTGAATCACGGCGCGACAATCTACGATGCAAGAGGTGCTTACACAAAAGACAACAAGCAGGCCGTTATGACAGTTGTAAAACGTGAGCAGGCGAGAAGCCTCAGAAATTACGTTCATGAGGTAGATCCAGACGCATTTATGATGATCACCAACAGCAGCGAGATCATAGGTAAGGGATTTATAGAGTAATGATATTCGAAGATTAGGGAGTATTGTGAAAGTGCGAGAGTACGGAGCAATACGTGAGGTATCATTCATAGTAGTGATAAAAAGGATAGCAGAGGAAAAAGTAAAGAAAAAGATTTAATAGGAGGAGTTTGTAATGAGCAGCATATTTGACATATTAGGACCGATTATGGTCGGTCCGTCCAGTTCCCATACAGCGGGGGCAGTGCGGATCGGCTATACAGCCAGACAACTTTTCGGGGAGCCGGTAAAAAAAGCGGAAGTGTATCTGCATGGGTCATTTGCGGCAACAGGAGAAGGTCATGGAACAGACAAGGCGATCATTGCAGGTCTTCTCGGAATGAAACCAGATGATCTTCGAATCCCGGATAGTTTTACAGTAGCAGAAGAAAATGACATGGAATTTACCATTGCAAAAAAAGAAATCCGCGGCGCACATCCGAATACAGCAAGAGTGATCATGGAAAATGGTGCGGATAAAAAGATGGTCATGCAGGCATACTCTATTGGAGGAGGCCGGATCCGTGTCAGTATGCTTGACGGGATAGAAGTTGATTTCAGCGGGGAGAGCAATACGTTGATCGTGCGGAACATGGACCGCCCGGGCTGTATTACAGAGGTAAGCGCGGCACTGAGCCGGGAGAAGATCAATGTTGCGACGATGCAGGTGTTCCGTCACAAAAGAGGCGGTCTTGCCGTTATGGTCGTAGAGACAGATCAGTCCATACCGGAAAATGTTGTGGCTGAACTGAAAATGAAAGAAGATATTCTGGAAGTAATATCTCTGAATCTGGAGGAGGGACGATAGTTATGGCATATCAGGCAGTGGATGAGATTATGGCAAGATGCGAAAAAGACGGTGTAGAATTCTGGAAAGCCGTTCAGCTTGAGGACTGTGAGGAAAACGGAATCAGTGAAGAAGAGTCCTGGAATCAGATGACACATATGTGGAATTCTATGAAAGAGAGTGTTGCAGCATATGACCCGGAGGCAATTTCCAGAAGTGGACTTGTCGGAAGAGAAGGAAAGCTGATGGATGCATATCGGGAGCAGGAAAAACCGTTGTGCGGCGATTTTGTATCAAAGGTTATTGCAAATGCATTAAAAATGGGATGTAACAATGCCTGTATGAAGCGAATTGTGGCAGCTCCGACTGCCGGAGCCTGTGGAGTAATGCCGGCAGTTCTTGTTACTTATTATAAAGAATATGAAGCTTCAGAGGAAACCATGATCCAGGCGCTGTATGTGGCAGCAGGAATCGGTCAGGTCATTGCGTCCCGTGCTTCCCTGGCGGGAGCCTCCGGCGGTTGTCAGGCAGAGATAGGTTCTGCTTCTGGAATGGCAGCAGCGGCAATCTGTAGTGTACGCGGCGGAAGTAAAGAGCAGATGGGATATGCATGCGCCATGGCACTTAAGAATCTGATGGGACTTGTCTGTGATCCGGTAGCCGGGCTGGTAGAAGTTCCGTGTGTGAAAAGAAATGTAGGAGGTGCAGTCAACGCTTTGGCGGCAGCAGATATGGCACTGGCAGGAATCGCAAGCCACATACCGGTAGATCAGGTCATTGATGCCATGGGCGAAGTCGGAATGAAGATGGACGTGTCACTCAGAGAGACAAGTATGGGTGGTGTCGCAACAAGTCCTAAGGGTCTTGAAATTGCAGAGAGACTTGGAATGTAAATATTACGAAAAGGAATGCCGGAGGGCATTCCCTTTTTTAGGAGAGTATGTTATAACAAAGATAAACAATCAAGAGTCATGAGTAAGGTAAAGAGAGGATAAATTATGTTAGATGAGCACATGGGACCGATAAAAAAATACAGTATACTGACTGTGGGGGCAGTCGTACTTGCACTGGCGAACTATGTATTTAAGTTTCCGAACCATTTCAGTTTCGGAGGTGTAGCCGGTTTTGCAGTTATTTTAAGTGGAATGTTTGGCGGTTCCGCCAGTACGTACACATTTGTAATCAATATGTTACTGTTATTGATCGCATTTCCAATATTGGGAAAGGAAGTTGCAATGCGGTCTTTCTATGTCAGTATCGTATTCAGTGGTGTGCTGGAAGTTGCGCAGTATGTGTATCCGATAGACAAGCCAATCACGAACCAGCCGGTGCTGGAGCTTGTATTTTCTTTTATGCTGCTGGCAGTGTGTTCCGCGATATTCTTCTTCATGGATGCGTCCAGCGGAGGAACCGATATTATTGCTTTGATATTAAAAAAGTATACCAGCGTGTCAATCGGAATGGCGTTACTGCTTGTAGACTTCGCAGTTGTTGTGATTTCTTTCTTTGTATATAATCCGACCGTTGGACTGTTTTCATTTGCCGGATTCCTTGCAAAATCATTTTTCATTGATTCCGTAATTGAGAGTCTGAACCTGTGTAAATATTTTACAATCGTGTCAGATGATGCTGATACAATCTGCGATTATATTCATAAAGAGCTGAATCACAGTGCGACCATTATGTCAGCAGAAGGCTCTTATTCACACGAGCCGAAGAAAGTCATCATAACCGTTGTGAACAGGGACCAGGCATTGAAACTGAGGAAATTCGTAAGAAGCGTAGAACCGCATGCATTTATGATGATTACAAACAGTAGTGAGATTATAGGAAAAGGATTCCGGAATACGATGTAGGATTTGGAAAAATCAAAAATACAGGATTCAAGACAGAAATAGGTGCCCTTATAGAAAATGTTGTATATAATGAGTTGTTAGTTCGGGGATATGAAGTATATGTGGGAAAAACGACAAAGGGTGAGATTGATTTTGTAGCAGTGAAAGACGGAAAGAAAGAGTATTACCAGGTCGCATATTTGCTGGCAACGGAAGATGTCATAGAAAGAGAATTTGGAGCATATAAGGATATTCAAGATAATTATCCGAAGTATGTACTTTCCATGGACAGATTTGATTTTTCAAGAGATGGAATTATACATCAGAATGTTATAGATTTTTTGATGGAAAGATAAAAAACCCCGTTGACAGATTCAAAAGAATCGACTATATTAACATTAATAAAAGGGAGTAACTGGCGCCTGTCAGTCTTGCAAAGTAGAAAATCAGGCGTTTGCGATGTCGTCAGTACGATGAGCGATCATCCGTATCGTAATGAAATGGTGAGACTTTTATTGCATATTTTTGGTGTGCAATAAAGGTCTCTATTTTTGTACATCAGATGAGCCATAATAGGAAAAAGGAGGTACAAATTATGTTGACAAATGAGCAGGCGAAGGAAAATCTAAAGAAATACGGACCGAATGAACTGGAAGAGGGAAAGAAAAAAAGTGTCTTTCAAATATTTTTAGAACAGTTCAAGGATTTTCTGGTAATTATTCTGATCATCTCCGCGGTGATCTCAGGATTTCTTGGAGATGTGGAGAGTGCGATTGTAATCTTTGTAGTTATTACGATGAATGCGATTCTTGGAACGGTGCAGACGGTGAAGGCGGAGCAGTCGCTGAATAGTTTGAAGCAGCTGTCGGCACCGGATGCGAAAGTTGTACGTGACGGGCAGTTAATGCAGGTACCGGCGAGAGAAGTGACCGTCGGTGATGAAGTAATTGTGGAGGCGGGAGACTTAATCCCGGCAGATGGAAAGTTACTTACAGTTGCAAGTCTTAAAGTGGACGAAAGTGCACTGACAGGTGAGAGTCTTCCAGTGGAGAAATCTTTAGATGAAGTGCCGGAGGGCGCAGCACTCGGAGATCAGACGAACCGAGTATTTTCCGGAAGCTTCGTGACTTATGGGCGAGCATCTTATGAAGTAACGGAAGTCGGAATGAGTACGGAGGTCGGTAAGATTGCCGGGCTTCTGAAAAATGCATCAGAGAAGCAGACACCGCTTCAGAAGAATCTGGATGATTTTGGTAAGAAGTTGTCCATCACAATCCTTGTATTTTGTGGGATTTTATTTGCCATCAGCGTGATCCGTGGAGAATCGATTGTAAATGCATTTTTATTTGCGGTAGCGCTGGCGGTAGCAGCTATCCCGGAGGCGCTTAGTTCTATCGTGACCATCGTGCTTTCCTTTGGTACACAGAAGATGGCGAAGGAGCATGCAATCATCCGTAAGCTTCAAGCGGTCGAAGGACTTGGCAGTGTGTCAATCATCTGCTCTGATAAAACTGGAACTTTGACGCAGAATAAAATGACTGTGGAAAATTATTATGTAAATGGTGAGAGTGTCTGTTCCGGAGAGATTGATCTGAAGGATTCGGCACAGCGAGAGTTACTGATGTTCAGTATGCTTTGCAATGATTCTACAAATCAAAATGGTCAGGAGATTGGGGATCCGACGGAGACGGCTCTTATTAATCTTGGCAGCCTTTTGGGAGAAGATTATGCACAAGTGCGTGAAGAGTATCCAAGGCTTTCTGAGGTGCCGTTCGACAGTGACAGAAAACTCATGTCCACGGAGCATTTTATAGACGGACGGTATGTTATGGTTGTAAAAGGTGCGGTCGATGTGCTTCTTGAGCGTATGAGCCACATTCAGGATGGAGATACTCTAAGAAAGATTACAGAAGAAGACCGCGTCAGAATTGAAGTGCAGAATAAACATTTTTCAGAAAACGGACTGCGAGTTCTTGCATTTGCATTTAAGACGATGGAACAGGAGCAGGGGCTTACATTAAATGATGAAAATGACCTGACATTCCTGGGACTGATTTCCATGATGGATCCGCCAAGAGTGGAGTCTAAAGATGCAGTTGCGGAATGTATCAAGGCAGGAATCAAGCCAATCATGATTACGGGCGATCACAAGGTAACAGCAGCGGCCATTGCAAAACGAATCGGAATTCTGGAAAATATGTCGGAAGCCTGTGAAGGTGCGGTCATCGAAGACATGACGGACGAAGAACTCCAGGAGTTCGTACCGAACATTTCTGTGTATGCAAGAGTTTCACCGGAACACAAGATCCGTATCGTGCGGGCATGGCAGGAGCGTGGAAATATTGTGGCAATGACGGGAGATGGCGTGAATGATGCCCCGGCACTGAAGCAGGCAGATATCGGAGTTGCCATGGGAATCACGGGAAGTGAAGTGGCGAAAGATGCGGCAGCTATGGTGCTGACGGATGATAACTTTGCAACGATCGTCAAGGCAGTGGAAAATGGACGAAACATTTATCAGAATATTAAAAATGCGATTCAGTTCTTGCTTTCTGGAAATTTTGCAGCGATTCTTGCAGTTTTGTACGCATCACTTGCAAGTCTGCCGGTTCCATTTGCACCGGTACATCTGCTGTTCATCAACCTTCTGACAGACAGCCTGCCGGCGATCGCGCTTGGACTGGAGCCGCACAATCCGGAAGTGATGAAAGAAAAACCACGTGCCATGGGAGAGTCCATTTTGACAAAACCATTTCTTACAAGCATAGGAGTGGAAGGTCTGTGTATCGGAATCATGACCATGACAGCATTTATGATCGGATATCGCGATGGAAATGCGGTGCTGGCAAGTACGATGGCATTTGGAACACTTTGCAGCAGCCGTCTGGTTCACGGATTTAACTGTAAAGCAAACAAACCGATCATTTTTACGAAACGATTCTGGAATAACATTTATCTGATCGGAGCATTTGTACTTGGCTGTCTTTTGATTACAGGAGTACTGATGATCCCGGCACTTCAGGGAATGTTCAAAGTGCAGACACTGACGGTAGCACAGTTGATGACTGTATATGGACTGGCTCTTTTGAATCTGCCGGTTATTCAGCTGCTGAAATGGATCAGAACGCGAAAGAAATAGAGGATTTGACAGGATATTGGATAAAGGAAGGAATTGAATGGAACTGAATAAGGAAAATATGCGGAAAATCCGGGAGCTGATTTTGTTCACAGCACTGCTGATCGTGGTACTGTGGAAATATGAAGAGGTGTTGGAGGTACTGGGATATGTGGGACATCTGATCTTTCCATTTCTGCTTGGAGGAGCCATTGCATTTGTACTGAATGTACCGATGAACTTTATCGAGCGGCACTTGTTTACGGAAAAAGTAAGAAAAAATAAAGTGGCAGATAAGCTTGCAAGATCGGTGAGTCTGTTGAGTGTACTTTGTATCGTAGTTGGCGTGTTGACGGTAGTGATCTTTGGTGTTGTACCTCAGCTTGTAAATACATTTGGAAATCTGGGGCAGAGTATTACCCAGTTCATCCCACATGCACAGGCGTGGGGGAAAGAGGTCTTTCATGGAAACAAGGAGGTTGTCGAACTGATCAACAGTGTACGGTTTGACTGGGACAAGATTGTGGAGACACTGATTGATTTCCTGAAAAATGGTGCAGGAAATATGCTGAATTCGACACTTACCGCTGCAAAAAGCATTATCAGCGGAGTTTCAACATTTGTCATAGCTTTTGTATTTGCGATTTATATTTTGCTGCAGAAGAAAAAGCTTGGGATACAGGCGAAAAAGGTACTGTTTGCATTCGTACGAAGAGGTCGTGCGGAGGCTGTGGTGGAAGTCTCTTCCCTGACTTACAGCACATTTTCAAGCTTCCTGACCGGACAGTGCCTGGAGGCTGCGATTCTTGGAAGCATGTTCGTATTGGCCATGACGATCTTCCGGCTGCCGTATGCACTGCTGGTAGGAATCTTTATCGCATTTACCGCACTGATACCGATCTTTGGAGCATTCTTAGGCTGTGCGGTGGGAGCATTTTTAATCTTCATGGTCGATCCCATGAAGGCACTTATGTTCATCGTGTTGTTTCTTGTGCTCCAGCAGATAGAAGGGAACCTGATTTATCCGCATGTAGTAGGTAATTCTGTAGGGTTGCCGTCCATCTGGGTGCTGGCGGCGGTCAGCATCGGAGGCAGCCTTATGGGCGTGGTCGGAATGCTGATATTTATACCGATCGTGTCGGTGGCATATGCACTGTTCCGGGAAATTGTGTATCTGAAGCTGAAAAAACAGGGGGTAGATCCGGTAGAGCTGGAGGATTAATAAAGACAATTAAGTCAGACCAATGAAGTGCTTATGTGTAGAATAATGTTAAAAATTAAGAAAAGTTCGTGCAGTTTAGTGTGAAAAAACGATGAAAATACATTGATTTTTACACGAATAATTCATATACTATATTTAGAACAAGTTTTGAGTATGAAGGGAGGACGGTATATGTACAGGAAAATCATGGACTTTTTGGAAGAGTGGAAGAATGAAGAACATAGAAAACCACTTATTTTACAAGGCGCGAGGCAGGTAGGAAAGACATATGCGATTTTGGGATTTGGGCGTACACATTATGAGAACGTAGCGTATTTTAACTTTGAAACAAACCCAAAGCTAAATGAAACATTTGAAGAAAATATCAGTCCAGATTATTTAATACCGATTCTATCCCATATTGCAGGGCAGACAATAGTGACAGAAAAAACTTTGATCGTGTTTGATGAAATACAGCTTTGTGAACGAGCATTGACTTCATTAAAATATTTTTATGAAGAAAGACCAGATTATCATATTATAGTGGCAGGCAGCCTTCTCGGTGTTGCGGTGAACAGGGCAAGATTTTCATTTCCAGTCGGGAAAGTAGATATGAAGACATTGTATCCGATGGACTTGGAAGAATTCATGATTGCAATGGGCGAGAAATCACTTGTAGACCAGATTAAGAAATGTTTTGAGACAAATGAACCGATGCCGTCTGCGCTCCATGATGCAGCCATGCAGCTTTATCGACAATATCTGGTTGTGGGAGGAATGCCGGAATGTGTCATGCAGTTTGCAGAGACCAGAGATTATATACTGATTCGTCATACACAGGATACGATACTTGCAAGTTATCTTAATGATATGAGCAAGTACAACAATTTAAATGAAATTAAAAAGACAAGACTTGCATATGACAATATTACAGTTCAACTTTCAAAAAAGAATACCAGATTTCAATATAAACTGATAAAAAAGGGTGGAAGAGCTTCTGAATTTGAAAATGCAATTGAATGGCTTTGCCTGTCGGGGATTGTTTCACAAGTCTACAAAGTGGAACAGATCAGGAAACCATTGGAAAATTACCGGGATATAGATGCGTTTAAAATTTATGTGTCGGATTTGGGATTATTGTGTGCAAAGAAAGATATTGTGGCAAATGATGTCCTTTATATGGTGGAAGAGTTGAATGACTTTAAAGGTGGTATGGTTGAGAATTATATCAACGTACAGCTTACTATTAATGGATATAATACCTACTATTGGGAAACTGAGCGGGGCGCAGAGATAGATTTTATTATTCAGCGTGAAGGTAAGCTGATCCCAATAGAAGTGAAGTCTGCGGACAACACAAGGGCAAAGAGCCTGAAGGTTTATATGGATAAGTATAAACCCGATTATGTGATAAAACTTTCAACGAAAAATTTTGCATTTGAGGATGATAAAAAGATAGTTCCGCTTTATGCCGCATTTTGCATTTAAATGGAAGAAAATTTAATAAATAAGACATTAAGATACCGCTGGAGCTACTGATAGTAATTGCCAGCGGTCTTTTCATACAATCAGGAAAATGTGCAAGATAATGCCGGATTGTTACCAGTTATGCCAATGGATTCCATATATATAGAAAAAATGTTATGATAAATGGGGATTTTGGATTTATCAGGATGAACTGGTGAAGCTGCTGACCAGGGGAAAAGAGAGGTGCCTATGGAACGGACAAAAAGAAAAAATGTGTTTCGAGCAGAACTTATTATTTTTCTGGCTGTAATTGCAGTCAGTCTGCTAGTTTTGTGGATCCGCTGGGAGAATTCCCATGCCACTTATAAGAATTATGATATTGTCGTGAAGAAGAATGTGTATTGTGAGAAGACGCAGACAGGGCGAGTGGATCTGCAGATCAGGCGAAAAGGCGGAAAGAAGGCCAAGCTGCTGCAGACACAGCAGGAGCTTAAGCAGAGCCAGTCTTTTCAGATTGTAGAAGATTCTTATAAACTGGGGATTGTCGATGATGCGTCTGCCTATGATGGAAATATTTATGAGCAGAAAAATGCCGGTGGGACGCAGTATCTCACGCTTTATTATGTAAACCATGAAGCTTCCGGCAGGCAAGGGAAAATGCATCTGGTGATGAATGACGCAAAAACGGGTAAGGAGCTTATCAACATTAAGACTTCACCGAAAGTCAAAAAGGACGCGCGCAGATATGAGTACCGGGGAAAAGATCTGTATGTGAGTGAGGAAGGAATTCTGTTAGATGCGGGAACTGACGAAGAATTTTATAATTCGCAGGCAATGACCGCAGGTCTTATGACAGTATGCTGGAAAAATGGGAAAGAGAAACAGATTCAGTTTGATCCAAATGCAGACGTATCAGAGTATGAAGCTGCGGATATTATCGTTCCGAAAGTGACTTCCACAGGGGAAGAAAAATCAGAAGAGATCCACTGCTATTATGCCTTGGAACTTAGTGACTGGGAGAATATCCGAGAGATAAAGCTTGGGGAAAATGTATTTGCGAAAGCAGAGAACCTGGAAAAGGCGACAGACGATTTGAACAAAAAGAAGAAAAAATCGAAGGAAGAAAAAGCAAAAGAAGAAGCCGAAAAGAATGCAGAAAATCAGAAAAAGAAGGAATTTTATACAACAGATATGTCTTTATTGAACCAGCCGGAAGATTTTCACATTTCTGATTATTATATTACGAATAAGGTGATTGCAGGCAACCGATATTATATTGATGAAAATCATGTGCTGTGGGGACAGGGCATGAACTACTATGCCCAGCTTGGAATCAATCACCCGGAAGATGTGGGCAACTGGTATCATGAGGAGTACATGGAACCTCAGAAAATAGCCGAGCATGTTGTTCATGTAGACGCATCAGCCAACGGATATTTTATGATGTATCTCACGGAAAATGGAGAACTGTACGGCGCGGGCGCGAATCTACAGGGAATTCTCGGAAAAGAACCAGGCGAAAACGATGCCATGAATCCACAGCAAAATGTGGTGAACCAGCCGAAGCTTCTGATGAGTGATGTGGCTTATATGCGGGCTGGTGCGACCTGTGCGATTGCGCTCAAAAAGAACGGGGAAGTGTACTGGTGGGGTGAGTTTATGTCCGGCGAAGCAAGCAGCATTTACGGGGAAGGAACGCTGATGTACACCGAACCACACAAGATGCTGGATCAGGCAATTTACGTCACGACCACCAACAGACGTTCAGCAGCGATAACGATGAATGGTGACCTGTACACCTGGGGCGATAACACCTATGGCCAGTGTGGCTATACTGGTGAGAAAACATTTCTGACAGAGCCGGAAAAGGTCATGGAAAATGTACGAATGGTCTGGTGTGATGAGATTGAACAGAATGCAATTTGGACAGATCTGGCAAATGTGAACCCGAATGACTATGGTACGACCTGTTATGATGATACATTTGTCCTGAAAAAAGACGGAAAAATGTACGCGGCCGGAACAAATATCGGAACCGAATTCCTGACGATAGAAGTAAAAGAATATGTGCCGGAAAGCAATCCGACAGAAGAGTATACCGGAGAAAAGAAGATTCAGATTGAAGGAACCGCGGCAGAAGGACTGGCGGAGTAGGGGAAGCTGCTATGAGAAAGAAAATATGTATAGGTCTTTTGGCAGTTCTATTGGGAACAGGATTGGGAGCTATGATCGTCAATCACATATGGAAAGAGCCAAAACAGGGAGTAGATCTGGGAACTACACAGATGATTGTAAAAGAGTTGACTGTGCAGACTCTGGGGCAGGTTTCTTGCAGTGACTCTGTAAAGGAAAACCTGAGAGAATCAGGAAAAGATATCAAGATTCCGATTTTGACGGTAGATATAAAAAATCCTACAAAAGACAGGCAGTCATTTACCATTTACAAGGTGAATCTGGAAGTTGGAAAATGGTCTTCGGCAGTGAGCTGGGATTTATTTCCGGAAATGAATGACAACTCAGAGTTAGTCTGGTCGATACCGGCAGGCGAAACGAAAACAATCGTCATACCATATGTGGCGTACAGACAACGCATGTCTGAAAGTGACTGGGAAAAATTAGATCAGGATAATATGAAGCTAAGATTTAGCGTAGTGCAAGGCAGTATTACGGTGAATGTAAAATAAAAGGAAAATAAAATATAAGTGGAAAAGCAATTAACGGTAGTAGGTTAGTTGCTTTTTTCTGTTAAATTTTCTTTTTATATGATGAAATATAGAAAAGAGGTGGCAATGTGGAAAAGTTTTTTTGTTATGTATTAGGTGTATTAGGAAGTTTTATTAGTTGTGTACATGGTAAATGTGATATACCATTGCGGACATTAATATTGTTTATGGTTATTGATTATATATCAGGAATTTTGATTGCTGTATTTTTTAAGAAATCACCTAAGAGTGAGAAAGGAACTCTAAAAAGTGATGTGGGATGGAAAGGAATATGTAAAAAAGGAATGATGCTTATTTATGTATTTGTTGGTGTGCATCTTGATATCTTGATGAATAATGATTATATAGGGAATACTATTTGTATAGGATTTATTGTAAATGAATTAATTAGTATTATTGAAAATGCAGGAATTATGGGAATTCCAATGCCAACTGTTTTGAAGAATATAATTGATATTTTGAATGAGAACGGATAAATATTGTGATAAGTTTACAAATCATTATGAAATATCTTCTTTATAAATAAGTGATCACTAGAAAAGAAATAAAGGAGATGTTTTAAAATGAGTGAAGCAAAAGGAGATTCAAGAGTAACTGAGGTTCAGGAATGGTTGAATGAGACATATGGGGCACAATCTTGGTTTACGAAACTGACAGTTGACGGAATGACTGGAGCAGGTACATGCAAAGCTTTGTGCAAAGCCCTGCAGTATGAAATTGGCGTGAAAAATGTTGATGGAGTTATTGGAGCAGGAACATTGGCAGTATGCCCGACAATTGGAGCTACAGTAACAAATACAAATCTGATTAAGATTATTCAGTGCGGTTTTTACTGCAAGGGATATGAGTGTGGGGGAATTACCGGACATTATGGTGTGGCAGTAGAAATAGCGGCTCAGAAATTCAAAATGGACGCAGGATTTGATGTTGGAAATGGAGAACTCCAGCCTATATTTATCCGTGCATTGTTAAATACGGATGCATTTGTTCTTGTAAAGAATGGAAAAGATTATGTTCGAGAAGCACAGCAGTATTTAAATAATACATATATCGTTAAATTAAGCAACTGGGCACTAATTCCATGTAATGGAATTCCGGATCGAAATATGATGAAAGCAATTATTGCCGGATTGCAGTATGAAGAAGCTAATCATTCTACATCAGGAGTAGATGGAATTTACGGAAAGAATACTTTATCAAAAGCGCCAACGCTATCTTCGGGTACAGCAAAAACTGCTTATGTGAAAATTGTACAAATGTGTCTGATGTGTATGATGGAGACAAATGCAGGTATGGATGGAGCATTTGGAAGTGCGTTAAAAGACCAGATTGAAGAATTTCAGAAATTTTATTGTCTTTCAGGGGTAACATCAGGAACCGTAGACAGGATTACATGGGCTTCCTTACTGTCAAGTAAAGGAGAAACTTCAAGGGCGGCAAAAGCGTGTGATACATCTACCGTATTAAATTATGCAAAAGCTAAGTCCCTGTATGATGCAGGATATCGATATGTTGGAAGATACTTATCAGGAACAGTAGGCGGCAAAAGATCGAAAGCGATGACAGCAGAAGAAATTGCAGATATATTCAAGGCAGGATTAAGAATTTTTGCAATTTTCCAGGAAGGAACACCAAGTATGTCACGATATACTTTGGAAAGTGGAGTGAGTGAAGCCCAAAAAGCGTTATCAGCAGCACGTCAGCTCGGGATTCCGGAAGATGCAATCATTTATTTTGCGATTGATTATGATGTAATGGAGTCAGGAATCAATGCTGTGAAACAATATTTTGCTGGTATACGAAGAGTATTTGCAAAAGCAGGATATTATTATCATGCTGGCATTTATGGAGCTAGAAATGTGTGCTCAAAAGTTTGTAACAGCGGTCTGGTTGAAAGTAGCTATGTTAGTGATATGTCTACTGGTTTCAGTGGGAATCTGGGATATAAAATACCAGAAAACTGGGCATTTGATCAGTTCCATGAATATCAGTTCCCGTCAACAGATGGAACTTTCGGATTGGATAAAGTTGGGTACTCTGGACGATATAATGGTTTTGTATCAGTGACAAAAGCAAATGAGATGATGCCAGATGTTAGTGATGATTATCGAAGACAAAAGGCCGTCAAATTATTTAAAGCATTAGGACTGCCGTTGAGAGCAGGATTTAAAATGGCGACAAAATACAAATACTATCAGCCATATTTGGAAGTAACATATTCTGTATATGAGAAAGCAGAGCTGTTACCAGATGAAGGAGTAAAAGCGACAGTAACAGTAGAAAATGGGAAAATGCAGACCGATGTTTCCAATACAATGGAGACAATTTTTGGAAAACTGGATATTAAATATACAACAGATTTAGGAATAACGAGTGCATTTACAATTGAACTTCTCTCAAAAGAAATAGAGAATGGAAGTATTGGCATAGATTTTAAATTAAATGCAGTAGGTGAGCTGATTTTAATTTTAAAATGTAAGGCTATTTTACGCGAAGATGCGTTGACACGTTATACAATGGGCTATGAAATTGAGTTAAAGTATTTACCGAAGGATGATTCTGCGCCACAGGAGGAATATGAATATACAGAATTGTATAATTGGATGATGGAAAATCAAGGGCAAGTTGCTACAGCAGGAGTAGTTTTATTGCTAGGCTGTTGGGTATTGGCTGAGCTAGTATCAGGAGGAACAGTTAATGTGATGATTCCGGTATTTGTCACTACCTTACCTAAAGTTGTAGAAAACTTGGGTTAAAGAAATAGTAAAAACCAGTCAGGCATTTTGCTTGACTGGTTTTTACTATTGTAGAAGCGATTCTGACTTCAAAAAAAGAATAAAATCGGTGGCATTTCCTTTAATGAATGAATTTTTATTAAAGGATAATATATAATTTTTCTTATTTATTTTTAAAGAAAAACAAAACAAAGAAGTAGTTAATGCAACAGATGTAATAGCTGTGTAAGGATAAATCATATCGGAAATAATTTCTGTGTTATATGTTTGTACTTGGAAAGAATCAGAAAAAAAAGAGATTCTATTAAAGCCATTTTCTTTCAGAAGATTTTTCTCCTGTTTGAGTAATTTATGAATTCGTTGACGAGGAATAAAAAAATAACATAGGAAATATAGGAGAGTAAACGGGATAGGAATTGGAAAAAGAAAAGAATAATCTTCAAAATGAGATTGAGCCCACCCACCTAAAAAGCCCATATTAAGTATTAATAATAAAAGAACGAAATTATTAGTAAAAAATATAGAATTTTTACGTAAAACTGGAATTGTTTCATTTAAAAATTTTTTATCAGAAATCCCTTCTGTTACAAAAAGTGGTTCCATATTTGTGTACCTCCAGAGTCATTTTTTTAAGTATACCATGCTTAGGGACTTTAAAGAAACAGTTTTGGTACATATAGTACAATTATTTAGCTAAACAGTAGAATTAAACTATATAGCTAATAAAATATAAAAACTATCCCTATCAATACATTTTAGATTACTCAACTTATCTATAGAATGGAGTGTAGAAATGTATTGGAGGAGAAAACATGGATTACAAGGAGCTCGGAAACCGCGTACGGGAAGCGAGAACAATATATGGTATTACACAGAGTAATCTGGCAGAGAGAGTTGGCTGTTCTGTCCAACACATTTCGCATATAGAAACTGGTCATACAAAAGCAAGTTTACCATTGTTAGTAAAAATCGCGAATACATTGCATGTCTCTGTAGATTATCTGGTACAGGATAGTTTAGAAGAAAATTCATCAGAATTATCGATTTCGATAGAAGTACGTTCAGAGAAGGAAAAAGCACTTATATACAGTATCGTAGATGGATTAAGAAAAGGGTTAGATAATTTTGAATAAGCAGAGCAAGAACATATGTATTCATGTTTGTGACGACAATCCAGTAGCTATTGAAGAGGCAATAAAAATAACGAAAGATCTTTTGAATGAAGAAGGATTGGCAGCAGAAATCATCACATACAAAGACGGAAATCAGTTCACGGAAAGATATAAAGAACGAAAAGATGAATTATTAATTTTGGATATAGATATGCCGGGAAAAAGTGGGTTGGATATTTTGAAAGAATTTGAAATACATTGTAAAAATAATCGTGTTATTTTACTTACTGCATATGATAATCTGGCATTACAGTCTTTAATGTATGGTCCACTTCAAATTGTTCGAAAGGATTTAATGGAAATCGATTTGGAAAAAGCAATTCGAAGATTTCTGAGAATAAGAAATGACCAGAATGCACAATTGGAAATAAAAGAAGATGGAATGCAAAGAGTTGTAGACATAAAGGATATCTTTTATATAGAAAAACGGCGAAATTATTCATACATTTATTTGGAAGATCATTGTTGTGTAAAGGTTCGAAAGAATTTAAGAGATTATGAATTTGAGCTGGCTGGCAAAGGGCTTGTCAGAGTTCATGCAGGATATATGGTAGCAATGAAACATTGTGCCAAAATTGAAAAAGGACAGATTGTTATGGAAGATGGAACAGAAATTCCGATTAGCAGAGACAGAAAGAATATGGTAAAAGAGCAGTTTATGATAAGCAGAAGAAAATAAATCCTTCTGCTTTTTTGATGCGTATTTCGACATATATCGACATGTGTCAATAAATAGTCAGAATATACCAGTGTGTTGCGTTTGCTGAAAATAATTTCTTATTCCTTACAAAGGGGGATAAGAAAATGAATGTGAATGCTGCAATTAGAGACTGTAAGTCTGGTAAAAATCGGGAAGAGAATATGAACGGATTAATTCAAAAATTTCAACCTATTATCCATAAATATGCAAGAAAATTGTATTCGTTGGAATATGAAGATGCAGTTCAGGAACTAATAATAGCCTTGATAAAAGCGGTAGATACTATAGAAGAATATGAAAATGAAGGGCGAAGTATTAATTATTTGATAAAAGGAATTATGCTTAGATTCTATGAACTACAGAGAAAGAGTATTGTGGAATATGAATGTCGAGTTCATTCAGAACAAATAGATGAGAACGTACTTTTAGATCAGGAAGATTCTTATGCATGGGTGGAAACAAAAGTAGAATTAGAACGCTTTAAAGAAAAGAGCAGTTTTATTGAGCAGTGCGTCATAGAAGGAATGATTTTGGGCATGAGTGATGCAGAACTTGCTGAAGTATTACATGTATCCAGACAGTATATTAATCGAAAAAGAAAAGCGATAATTAAGTCATTAAAAGAAAGATACAAAAGCAGAATGTGATATGATACAATCATTGCTAAAGAATATAGATGGTCGGGAGGGGCTGAATGGTATGTTACATATATCAATCTGTGATGACGAGAAGCTTGCTGTGGAAAAGATGCAGCGAATTGTGGAAAATGTGTTGGAGCAGGAGCAATTACCAGCAAAACTTGAGATTTTTGAAAATGGGGAAGAGTTTCTGAGACAGTATGTCATCAGGGACGATGAACTGGTGATCCTGGATCTTGATATGCCGGTAAAAAATGGAATCGATGTCATACAGGAGCTTGAAAAAATTCAGAGGAATGAAGTGGTGATTCTGGTTACGGCATATGACAATCTGGCAATACAATCATTTTCTTATGGACCATTTCAAATCATTAGAAAAGAACGATTGGAAGAGGATTTGACAAAAGCGGTAAGTAGATTTTTGAAAATGCGCCAAAGAAAACAAGAAGTGTTGGAATTTCAGGTAAAAGGAGAAATTATACATACAAAAGTATCTGATATTGTATATTTTGAAAAGTGCCAACATCATGTTTATGTGCATTTGCGAGATCAAACAGTTCTTTGCATACGGAAAAATATGCAGGATTTTGAAAAAGAACTGGCAGGAAACGGGTTTGTGAGAACACATGCAGCATATATTGTTGCGCTTAAGTACTGCAAAAAGTTTGAAAAAAATGACATTATTCTTGTTGGTGATGTAAGAATTCCGGTGAGCAGAGATCGCAAACAAATGACAAAAGAACAATTTATGATAGGTAGGAGAAGATAAGTGGAGATAGCAAATTTTTTAATTGGACAACTGGTAGGATTGGTAGAGCCATTTTTGGCGATTGATTTTATAATAAAATGTCTTGACTGGAAAGAACAGGTGAAGCATCGAAAGCAGTTATATATAGGTGTTTGTCTGGTATGGTTTATAGTTGCACAGGGAAACGGAAGATTTGCAGGAAGTTATACGATTATTGCGGCATTTGATATGTGTCTTGCATATTTGTTCAGCTGTCTGTTTTTAAGAAAGACAGCAGGCGTGAAACTTATGATTTGTATTTTAGAGGAAGTTATAAGTAATATTTGTATATTAAGTGTTATGCAATTGACAACGTATATTATTAATACGTCTATTTTTGATTTCCTTGAAAATGAAGGAATGATTTTTCAAATAGGGGCAATTGTATCTAAAATTGTAGTATGGCTTGTATATAAAGGTGTGTATACTTATTTTAAATACATGGCAATACATTTTCCGAAAGAGCAAATTGTTCTTACTAATGTGATGATTGGCTTTACGGCAGTCAGTGTGATATGTATTTTTCTGGCGGTTTCACAAAAAGGTGTCAGTCATTATACAGTTGTCTTGCTTCTGATTGTTTCTTTAGGAATCATTGCTTTATGCGGTTATGTTATCTATATGATGATAACAATTAGTAAGAAGAATGAAAAAATGCAATTGTACCAACTGATAGAGTTAAAAAGCCAGGAGCAGGAGCGGCAATTGGAAGAGTGGAAACATTCGGAAGAAAGTATACGGAAGTTTCGACATGATTATAAGAATCACTGCATGAATATGGAGCATTTGCTTGAAGAAGGTGAATATGAAAGTCTGGGTAAGTATTTAAAACAGTTTGTGGCAGAAGAATTGGGAGAGGTCAGATCAATTTATTCGGACAGCCCGATTATAAATGCAGTATTCCATAATAAGATGTCTATATGTAAAGAAAAAGGGATTGATATTTCCTGTGATATTACAGGAAGCGTGAAATGTCTTGATGATATGGGCGTTGGAAGTATTTTATTTAATCTGCTGGACAATGCAATCGAGGCATGCGAGAAAAATAAAAAAGAGAAGCGAATCATTTGCCGGATTGCCAGAGAAACGGACGAGGTAAATATATTTGTAGAAAATGGCATTGAGCAGTCGGTGCTGGCAGAAAACCAGTTACTTGAAACTACAAAGGAAAAGAAAGACCAGCATGGCATGGGACATCTGATTGTAGAAGAACAAGTGAAAAGGCTGGGTGGCATGGTGGAATATTACGAAGATGAAATGTTCTGTGCCCATGTGTATCTTCCAATGTAAAATATGATGATAGATGTGTAAATTATACCTAAAAATAGATATGGAGAGGTATTGGTGGCATTATAGATGCCATGATAGAAAAAAGCGCAAAATATTTTACAGAAAAATTAGTATCAAAAAAATTGGTACGGAATGAGGACAGGGATATTTATCAGTATGGAATAGAAGTATTATTATCAACGGCAATTAATATAATGCTTTTATTGGTAATAGGGATTATTACGAAAACAGTTTTGTTGAGTATATGTCATTTTTTAATATTAGCGACAGTTAGAACCCTGACAGGAGGATATCATACATCAACATATTTGAAATGTGAAATAGTGGGGTGTGTGACGTATATTACAATCGTGTTATGCTTAGAAAAAGTCACTCAAATTTTTTGTGTTTCAAATTGGTTAATTGTGTGTAGTTTAATGGGGATAATTACATTAATTAATTTTGGAGTTGCCAATAAAAGAGCTGTTATTGGTAAGGAACTAAAAAGATTGAAAAAAAAAGTAATATTGAGAGAAATGATATGGATCGTGATTGTAGTACTGATTGGCGATAAGAAAGTAAAAGGAGGAATTTTCTTATCATTTTTTTCGGTATTTTTATTTATGGTAATTGGGACAAAAAAGGATGAAAGAAGAGATTAAAAAGGTAGTATTGACAAAGACAGTTAAATTAATAGAGAAAGTGGCAGTTAAATCCAGTAAAGATCCATCAAAGCTAGGATTTTATGAAACGCCAATTCCAGAGATATTGAAAAATAGAAAACAGAATTCTTAGAAACAGGGCGTTGGAAATAACGCCCTGCCTTTTAAATAGCATTTATTTTTTGTATTGAGCAATGGTATTAAAGATTGCCGATGATATTGCAGTCTCTAAAACTTGGGTAACGATCCATGCCAGTATCCATGAACATTGGTCCATTGCTAGGATCTTCTTCGCCCCAACGCTCTACGTACATCAAGTTTGGATGAGACTTACCGGAAGTGTTGCTGGAAGTAGCAACAAAATAGCCTTTCGGTACAGTTCCAAGGTATTTTCCGGTTTTGTCATAGTATTTTGCAGCACGTCTTGTCTGGAACACAGCTTCAACAGTGCCATCACCGTCTACGTCAACATTGTACAGTCCACATTCTGTTAGAGGTGTAAATGCTCCGGTACCGGTAGCGCCGTCAATCCAACCATACATACCGTTGCAATAAATCCCCTGATAATCGGCTCCAGCGCCGTTTCCAGCCCAGGAATCTGTCCATGCAAAAATAGCATTTACTGGAAGCGTTCCGATAACATCAGATCCTCCGTTTGTTCGTGTGATTTTAAAGGCACGACCGCTTTTGTTTACAAATAAAGTTCCCATAATAAAATCTCCTTTTCAATTCATAAATGTAATAATCGATTATTCAATTATTAAAAAGAAATTATATGTGGGAATGTAAACTGAATTACAAAAAAATTAAAATGTTAAGTTGTAAATTCAGAGACAATTCTGACTATATTAATTTTAGAAAAACATCTAGACATAATATATCGACTGTGGTACACTTCTTTCAAGCATTATATTTCCAAGATCTTGAAGGTTTGTACCATTTCTAATTTCAATACATTTTCTAGGAATTTTCAATGCTTGAATTACCACAATGAACAAGCAGAAGGGATTCTTAGAAAATTTAGAAAAAGTCAGGAGGAGAGTCCTTTCGAACACAGAAGAAGGAGGATACTGAATGACAAAAAGTATGAAAGCAGTAAGAGACAGAAAAACAGATAACAGAAGAATCTCACAAAATATGGAGAAAGCCTTTAAGAAAATGGCGCAAGTATTTGGATATCCAAATCGCGAGTACAAAGACCGGGTCTTCCGAATGTTGTTGAAGGAACCTAAAGTAGCACTGGAAGTTTATAATGCTATGAATGGAACTTCGTATGATAATCCGGACGAATTGATTATAACAACGTTGGAAAATGCAGTTTATTTAGGTATGAAGAATGACGTGTCATTTATATTGGGAACGCAGTTGGTTCTATACGAACATCAATCAACACCGAATCCTAACATGCCGTTACGGAATCTGGCATATGTGGCCTGCGTTTATATGGCGTATGTATTTGGGGATAATTTGTATGGACGGAAGTTAATTAAGATTCCCGAACCGAGATTTGTGGTATTTTATAATGGAACAGATAAGATGCCGGAACAAAGTGTTTTACGTTTATCCGATGCTTATGAAAGTAAGTCGGAAGAACTGGATTTGGAACTGAGGATTCGATTCATAAATATAAATCCTGGATATAATGAGGAAATGGTAGAAAAAAGTCCGACATTATATCAATATGTGAAATTTGTAGATATAGTCCGCAAATATCAGCAGGAAATGTCATTCCCGGAAGCTGTGGAAAAGGCAATTGACGAATGTATCAAAAATGGTATTCTTGCGGAGTTTTTAAGGAAGAACAGAGCAGAGGTGTTAAGGGTGAGCATATTTGAGTATGATGAAGAAGAACATATGAGGCAGGAACGAGAAGAAAGCAGGCAGGAAGGCTTTGAAGAAGGCGAAGAGAGAATTAATGATTTGTATGACAAATTACATGAATTAAATCGAGAAGAAGATATTTGGAAAGCTATAAAAGATGTTGAACACAGAAAGAAATTGCTGGAAGAATTTCATCTTGATTAAAAATTTTACAAGACCAGATGCTGTGTTACTGTCCAGCATCTGGTTTTTCCTTACATTTGCAATATATCACGGCCACTAGTGTGCTTACAGCGGTTGCCAGTATGCCGGGGCCGACGATGGCAGCAGGGTTGATACTGCCGTACTGACTGCGGTAGGCAATGACATTTACAGGAATGAGCTGCAGGGATGATATATTAATGATAAGAAATGTGCACATTTCATTGCTGGCGGTTCCGGGGGTGCGCACTTTTCCCGGAAGGCGGTATTTGCGGCGGTCGTCTTCCAGATTTTTCAGTTCCTCCATTGCTTTCAGTCCGGCGGGAGTTGCAGCCCAGCCAAGTCCCAGAATGTTAGCAATGATATTCGTGGTGATGTGGGTGGCAGCAGGGTGATTGTCCGGAAGATTTGGGAACAGGAAATGAATCAGTGGCTTCAACTTTCGAGAAAGCTGTTCGATGATGCCGGCTTTTGTTGCAATTTCCATAAGCCCTACCCAGAAGGACATGATACCGATCATAGTAATGCATAGCGTGATTGCTTCCTTGGAAGAATCCAGTGCGGCATTGGTGATGTCGGGCATGCGTCCGGTAAATGCGGCGTAGATAATCCCAAGCATCATCATACCGGCCCAGAGATAATTGAGCATAAGAAAACCTCATAGTTTTCGCTTTATAAAAACTATGAGGTTTGTGTAATAAGTATGTCATATTATTTTAGAGAATCATCCAGCTTTCTCCATACGGTAAAGATCATCGTGACAAAGCAGGCGGTTCCGCCGATGAAGTTGGAAATCGGCTCGGCAAGAAAGACTCCATTTGTTCCAAGTCCGCCTACAGTCGGAAGCCACAGTGTCAGTGGAATGACGATGATTGCCTTTCGCAGCAAGGAGAAGAATACGGCTTGTTTTGCTTTTCCCAGTGCAGTAAATGTGGACTGTCCGGCAAACTGTAGCGACATCATAAAGATTCCAAAGAAATATAAATGCATCGCAGGTACGCCTTCGGCTAACAATTCCGGTTCGCTGTTGAACATGTGAATGAAGAAGCGTGGGAAGGCGAGCAGTAATGCCCACATAAAACAGGAAAATAAGATACAGACAATCGTTGTAAATTTGATTGCTGATTTTACACGCGCATGTCTTCTGGCACCATAGTTAAAGCTCATGACAGGCTGCGCACCACTTGTAAGACCGGTGACCGGCATGGTAATGATTTCCCGGACGGAGTTAATAACGGTCATGATTCCAACGTACAGGTCACCACCGTATCTGGAAAGAGTTGCGTTACAGACAATCTGTACCGATCCATTTGTAATCGCCATAATAAATCCGGCAAGTCCAAGAGCACAGATTTCCTTTACTAATCGGAAGTCCAGTTTCATATAAGCAAGTGAGAGTGTAAGGATTGCTTTCTTTCCGGTTAGAAAATGTAATACCCAGATTGCAGAGATTTCTTGCGAAATGATGGTCGCAAGAGCGGCTCCGCGGACTCCCATATGGAGAACGAAGATAAAAAGCGGGTCCAGGATCAGGTTCAGGACAGCACCGATGGAGACGGTGAGCATTCCGGTCATTCCAAATCCCTGGGCGTTGATAAAATTGTTCATGCCAAGACTAATCATGACAAAAAGTGTGCCGATAAGGTAGAGGCTGATGTATGCATTTGCATAAGGATAAGTAATATCACTGGCGCCGAACAGGTAAAGCAATGGGCGCTTGGACAGGTAGCACAAAACCATGAGAATACCGCCGGAAATCAGGAGCATGGAAAAGGAGTTGCCGAGAATTTTCCGGGCGCGCGCAGGTTCACCGGCACCTCTTGCCATAGAAAAAAGCGGTGCGCCGCCCATACCGAACAGATTGGCAAAAGCGGTGATGATTGTAATGACCGGCAGAGTCAGACCGATTCCGGTCAACGCCTGGGTGGACACGTCTGGGAGATGACCGATGTAAATGCGGTCAATAATGTTGTAAAGGACATTAATGAGCTGCGCAAGCGTCATAGGAATTGCAAGACGCAGAATATTTCCAGAGATGCTGCCCTCACCAAAGTCATGAGTGTCCGTAGAGTTTGCTTTTGGTAAAGCAGTTGTATTATTTTTATGTAAAAGATTCAATTTCGGAAACTTCCTTTCTGATGCCGGTATGGATTTTATCCCACCGGCATAATATACAACAGATAGTATAGGGCAAGCAAAAGGAGAATTCAAGGATTGAAAGTATTTCTTTACCTGTCGGATTTTATTGTACCACTCATGATATTTGGGATTATCTGTTACGGAATTACAATGAAAATTCCAGTTTATGACACATTTGTAAAAGGAGCGAAGGACGGATTTTTGACTGTTATCAAAATTATGCCGACTATGGTAGGGCTTATGGTAGCAGTCGGAGTACTAAGAGCATCCGGATTTCTGGAATTTCTGGCACAAATGATTGGAAAAGTTACACAATATATCGGATTCCCGGGCGAATTAGTTCCACTCACAATAGTAAAGATGTTCTCCTCGTCCGCAGCGACAGGATTACTCCTTGATGTCTACAAAGAGTACGGGACAGATTCCTATCTGGGACTAGTGGCATCCATCAGCATGTCCTGCACAGAGACAATATTTTACACCATGAGCGTTTACTTCATGACCGCAAAAGTAACAAAAACAAGATACACACTGCCAGGGGCATTACTGGCAACACTCGCCGGATTGGCGGTCAGCGTAGTACTAGGGGGCGTAGTAAAATAGAAAAGTTACGGTAGAAAACGCAGAATAACTACGTCCCCCAAAGGTTGCTCTCAGGGGCAAAATTCGGTATACTGATAGGAGCAAATCCCGTGTGTTTGTGGGTGAAGGAGGAACGAATGAATCTGATCAGTCGGATTCCGAAGGATTTTTACAAGGTATTCGGAAGTAAATATATGGAATTCTATATGCAGTTTCTTGTGGCGGTTTACGAGGAGAGCAGCCAGTCGTATTCGCTTCTGGGGTTGACTGAGGGCGAGTGTCAGGCGATTATGAATGAGCAGCTTGCCCGTATGACGTTAGACTGGAGTGAGGAGCGTTTTGATGAGGAAGGGGAGCTTTTGACGCGGTCGAACATGGCGATGATAAGTTTACGGCATTTTGAAGACTGGGGATGGCTTAGACGTGACTATGACGAAACGCTAAACAGCTATGTAGTATCTTTCCCGGAGTATAGTCAGTTGTATGTGGAGTTGTTCCGTAATCTTTATAGTGATGAGGACAGCAAGGAGCGCGAGAGTGTGCTGGCAGTATACAGTCACCTTTATACATATAGTTCGGATCGGGAGAAGAATAATGACATTCTGAAAAGTGCACTGCATACGTCAAGATCCCTGCTTCAGATGCTGGCAAATATGCAGGAAGGGATGCGCGGATATTTTGATGAATTATCGAGCCAGCGAAGTTTTTTAGGAATCCAGGAAGTTCTTGTAAAGGAAATCAACAATAGTGACAGCCAAAAATATGCGATTTTGACGACAACCGACAGCTTTTATCGTTACAAGGAAGCGGTCAAAGAGCTGATAGAGAAGAATCTTGGGGAAAATGAGACAAGGCGTGAAGGTTTTGTGGAAAAGCTCCGGGATATTCAAGTTCAGCTAGCGCGAGAGGAGCAGGAGAAGTCTGAAGAACGAAATGTGCAGAATAAGCTGAACATTCAGCGTTACCGTCTGGAGCGGGCAGTGAAGCTCTGTGACGAAGCGAATGAAATGTTGTACCGCATTTCCAGAGAGTTTGATGCCATTGAGCGAAGATACAATATGCTGATTGAGCAGAAGACTGTATTTGCAAGCCGGGCTGCTGCGAGAATCCGGTACATTTTAATGGAAGGCGCGGTCGAGGAAGATCAGACAATTGCCTTTGTAAATCTTTTGACTCAGAGTGAAAAACGTGATGAAATTTTGGACAAGCTGTCGCAGAAAATGAAGCTGACCGAACCATACCGTGTGATGAATGAAAAGAGTCTGTATCAGAGACGGGACCGGAAAAAAGAAGCATTTGTACCGCAGGCGGTGGCAGAGGTAACAGAACAGGCAGATTCGGAAGAAATGAATGAGTATGTTCTGAAGCCACTTTACACGCAGAAGGAAATCCGAGAGTTCCGGAAACAAAACGAGCAGGATGGAAACTTTATTGTGACGAAAGACACAGTAAAATCCATGGAAGATCTGGAAAAGCTGTTTCTTGTTTGGCAGGATGCTACGGAAGTTGCGGAAGGAACGGAAGAGATTGAGGTCGGAGAAGAGCTTGAGAACGAGAATGGTCTGAGATTCTCTAAGCTTGTGATTAAAAAATCTCAGTAATCATCAGGTGAAATATCATAGATGGGGGCTTGTGCCCCAACATCATAATAAGAAAGACAAGGATAAGGAAAAATATATGGTAAATTATATGGAAGAATTGTCTGTGACGGAGGCGGAGAATCTGAAGAAAACCATTTCCGCGCTGTTTCGGCAGACATGCATTTTACAAGTAAAATACGATCCGGTCACATTGACGCCGAGGGATAACCTTCACTATGAAATCTGTGTGAGACACCGGAAATTTATAGAAGACTATCTGTCCGTACTTGGGTGCGAACTGGTCCACGACCCACAGGAACACATTTTCAGGCTGACCGGAGAAGGCGTGGCTGTGGAACGTTTGAATGTGACGGCTACGAAGATCATTCTTCTTATTAAAATAATCTATCGGGATAAGATTCTCGGGGAAGGTCTGAATGCGACTGTGACGAATCTGGCGGAGATCCGTGAGTATGGAAAGAACACGAATCTGATCAATGAGAAGCTGACTATGGCAGAGTGGAAAGATGCGCTGTATGTTATGAGCAAGCATCAGATCATCGAGGTGCCGGGCGCGATCCAGAACGTAGAAGATCAGACAAAGATTTACATTTACAGCACAATTAATCTGTATTGCAGTGGTGTAGATATTCAGGCATTGATAAAAGAATATGTTGATGAGGAAGGCGGTGCAGAAGTTGAAGCAGGCGAAGAAGATATTTACAAGAATGCTGATGAATAATTGGGGCGGTGTCAGCCACAAGATCATGGAGTTCCATGAGTATGTGAATCTGTTCAGTGGTAAGAGTGGCTCTGGAAAATCAACAGTTATGGATGCCATTCAAGTCGTTCTGTACGGAAGTATTTCCGCTACATTTCTAAATAAGGCGGCGGACGACGCGAAGAACCGCCGAAGTGTGCTCAGTTACCTGCGAGGTGCGCAGAAAGACGGCTCTTACAATCGTGATGGACAGGACTTCTGCTCTCAGATCGTACTGGAGATATTTGACACCGGAACGAAGGTGAGCACTTGTATCGGTGTTGCATTCGAAGTTGGAAAAAATGATACTGATATCCGAAAGTATACATTTTTCAGCCACTCCGGGAAAATTCCGGAGGATGAATATCTGACGGAGAAAGGTGTGCCATATACAATTGCAGGACTCAGAAAGCTTGTGGAAAAGCGGGTGGATTCTTCGGACAATCGTGGACGAGGTGATGTGAATCGTCTTTATCCGTCAAAAGAGGCATATCTGAAAACGGTTTATGATGTGATCTTTGGATATGTGGAGCCGGGGCGCATGATGACCATGGAAAAGAGTGCGATTGCCCTTCGCATGACAAATGGAACGGGTCAGTTTATCCGTGATTATATGTTCCCGAAGAGTAAGGAGGACACGGTTTCGACCATCAGTGACCAGCTTGGTGCGTACCGTGAGATCAAAGAGCGTGTGGAAGACCTGGAGAATCGGATCCATCTTCTGGATGAGATCAGCCGGCAGAATCTGGCACTTCAGACGACGCGGGCGGATAAGATCCATGTGGAACAGGTGTTAAAATATATTGATATTGAAAGCTTCAAGACGAAGATTGAGGCGAGAAGTCAGGATCTTATGGATATCAATGAGAAGATTCGTACCAGAGAAAAACAGCAGAATGAGAATAATGAGAAAAAGACACAGCTTACGAACGCACTTGTTGAGGTAGAAGCGGAACTAAAATCCAGTGATTATGGTCAGAAGGAGAAGGAGCTGAAGAGTCTTAAGGAGACCATCAAGCTTCTGGCCCGCAACAGTGAGCAGTGGCGAGAGGTTGTAAAAGGACTTGTCCGCTGGGAGGAAGATGAAGAGATCAGTGCCTATGTGAGCAATCCGGCACTTCAGAGAATTGATGAGATCAAGTCGGGAAATGTTTCAAAGGAAGCAATTGAGAAGCTAAAGAAACAACTAAGTGACGCGCTGGAGAGCATTAATGAAGAAGTTGATGAAATCGGTACAAGAATCAGTCAGAACCGCAAGGATTTGAAAGAGAAAAAGGAAATGGTGGAGGATCTGAAAAACGACCGCAAACCGTACCGAAAAGAGTTGAAACAGGCAAGGCAGGAGTTACAGAACCGTCTGAGCACACAATATGGAAGAACCATTCACGTCAACATTTTCGCAGACCTTTTTGACATTACAGATGAGAAGTGGAAAAATGCGATTGAAGGTCGTATGGGGCGTGTGAAACACAGTCTTGTGACCGCACCGGAGTACGCCCTTGATGCAGCGAAAGTATTTCGTAAGCTTCAATATCTTGGTGGGATTGATGAAGTAGATCTGTTAGATACGGCCGCAATTGTGAAGTCCGAGCCAAAAGTTCATGACAATTCAATCTATGAGGCTGTTCATGCAGAAGAACCATACGTGGACCAGTGCCTGCGCCGTTATCTCGGAAGAATTGCCAAATGCGAGACGGAGGAAGAACTCCGTGCCTCCGGAAATGGTGTGACAGCCGACTGCTATTCCTATAATAATTACATTTTCCGTCATCTGAAGAAAAATGATTACGAAAAATATGCCTGCATTGGAACGAAGGTTTCTAAGGCAAAGCTTCGTGAAATGGAAGATGAGGTTCTGAAGCTGAGTGAAGAAGTATTGCAAGATCAGCAGATGCAGCAAAGCCTGAAAGCAGCCCAGGGATTTGAGCGGCTGAACCAAAGCACAGATCAGATCCTGCATCTGGCCGGGGCGGGAGAAGAACTGCAGGCATTTTACGAGAAACAGGATCAGTTGGAGAAGGAACTGCGAGAGCTTCGCGAAGGAAGCAGAACTGCGGAACTCAATCAGCAGAAGACAGAATTAGAAGTAAAAATCCAGGAAATTGAGAAGATATCTGAACAGCTTCAGAAAGAAATACTGGGCTATGTCAAGACACAGGGACAGGCAGAGCAGGATATCGTGAATTTCCAGAATCGTATGGATTTCCTGATGCAGGGATTTGTACTGAATGAAGAACTGCAGACTGAAGTCCAGGAAGCATTAAAGATACAATCTGAGCAGACATACCGACGTAAGAAAAGTAAAGAATCTGAAGAGCTGATGAAGCAGGAAGAGGAAGTACGTGATCTTCTGACCCGTGCGAGAAATCAGTTCAATCAGGCATATCCATCCTATGGTCTGACGGGCGTAGAACACGAAAATGTTTCTTATGACAGGATTTTGAATCAATGCAGACAGGACTTTGAGCCGAAGTATAAAGATGAATTTCAGAAACAGTATGATCTGATCTACCATACGCTTCGTGAAAATGTAATCGCGACGATCCACGGTGAAATCAAAGCGGCATACCGTCACAGGAAAGAAATCAATCGTATGCTGGCAAAGATTAAATTCTCTGACAGTATTTACCAGATTGATATTCTTCCGGCAGAAAATGAAAATGGACAGTTCTATGAGATGCTGATGGCACCGGAATTGGACAGCAAAGTGCTGGACGATGATGGCTTCGACGGACAGATCACGCTTGGCGAAGACACATTTTATCAGAAGTACGAGCAACAGATCCTGCGCCTGACAGAGAAATTCATGCCTCCGAAAGACGAAGATGCCAAGTCCTTAAGCCAGCACCGTCAGCAGATGGAGCAGTACGTGGATTACCGGAATTATCTGACCTTCAGTATGTATGAACGAGTAGAAGATGAAGATGGAAATGTGAAAAAAAATGCGGTCGATGACATGGCAGGGCGTGATTCCGGAGGAGAAGGACAAAATCCGAAATATGTAGCACTTCTGGCTGGATTTGCAATGCTTTATATGCAGCAGACAAACCGCGATTCCAAGATAAGACTGGTACTTTTGGATGAAGCATTTTCCAAAATGGACAAAGAACGAAGCGAAGTCTGCCTGCACTACGCAAGAGAACTGGAATTACAGTTGATTGTGTGCGTACCGGACGAGCGGCTGCAGTCCTTGATTCGAAATGTGGACAGTGTGTACGGATTTAGAAGATATCAGAATCAGGTAAGTATGATGCATATCGATAAAGGAGAATATCTGGATATGATTGAGGGGAAGATTTGACTCGCATGAGTCAAATCTTCCCTTGAAACTTTCCCGCTAATACGCATTTTTAATTTGCTTCTGTAGAATTTCAAATGGCGCTGGTCCGGTATCGAGGATGCATTGGTGGAACTGATTCTGGGTAAAATCATCTCCCCAGGTTTTTATTGCCAGTTTCTTTAATTCCAGAAATTCCACGTATCCGATGTAATATTTGAGATAATTGCCGGGATCTGCGACAATCAGATCAAAAATGTCCTCGATTGTCTTTTCATTCGTGATTCCATAGGTTCGGAAAAAGGCAACTGTTTCAGCAAGAGTCCAGCCGTCATAGTGGATGCCCATATCGGCGAGGGCGTAAAGTCCGAGAATGACGGAGGCATTATGTTGGAGAAGTGTTGCCATATCATGAGAAAGCGGGGAATAGTAATAACTCAGCATTTCACAATATGTAGCCCAACCTTCGGTATATCCGCCAAATGACAGAAGATCTCGAATCGGAGGGTGTTTGGTGGCGGAGTAGTAGACCGTCTGATATAAATGCCCCGGATAACCTTCGTGTGCCAGAGTTGTAAAGAGAGTCAGGTCATCAGAAATGTGTCCGGGATTAATATAGATGACGTTTTCGCCACTGTTATCAATTGGCGGAATCATGTAAAAAGCAGGACTTAAATATTCTTCCATAGCTTCCTGAACATATTTTATTTCGAAAGAAACTTTTGGAGGTTCTGGGAATGAGCCGGATATTTTATCTTGCAGCGTATTTAAAATGTTGACCGGATCATCGGAAGAAAATTCGGTACCGTGACCTTTGAATAAATCAGAAGCTGCTCCCGGCGTGGTACCTTGTACAGAGCCAGAATGAGCTTCAGAGTTCTTATGGAAACTGGAATTGTTTAATAATTTCTGCATCGTTAGCAGGTCACTTTGAATTTGTCTTTGTGCAAGTTTCTGAAGCTGTGGAATGGTTCTGGCAGAACCGGTCTGTTCTTTTACTGAGAGTTCATAATATTTTTTCCCATCAGGAAGATAACAGAGTCCCCGTTTGTTGTTTCCGGTATCACGAAGATTTTGGAGTCCGTCACTAAGAAAAGTGAACGCCGGAAGAACGTAATTTAAAACGGCGTCACGATTTTGTTTCTTATAATCTTCAGAAGTTACAGCAGGCAAATTCAAAGCGTCAATTTTAGAATCAAATGTGGCATAAAGATAGTTATTTTTCATGGTGGCAAATGTCTGACATTCCGTGATAATGTCGTCGACGACGTAGGAAGCCATGAAAAGTCCGGCGTTGCTTTTTGCTTTCTCAAATGTGAGAATAGATTGGAAATAATCGGGAATGGTAGTCAGAAGTTTCAGGTAAGTGTCAATATCGTCAGTATTATAAAAACGATATTCTGACAGAAGAATAGGAAGCTGTGCCTGAGTACCGGTAAGTGGTGTGAGAGGTTCTTCATATAAAAGATACGGCCCCATTTCCAAAGAAGAGGTATAAGAGTGTTCAAGAATGTCGTAAGTCAGCTTATTATAATCAGACAGCTTGTTCCGTTTGAACTGATGAAGGCTTGCAAGAGCATTTTCCGCAGAAGCACATATAAGCGCCGAGTCTGTTCCGGCGTATCCACAAGAGACAGGTGGATTTTGAATTCCATAAGATTCCGGATCTTTTACTGTGTAATGAAGCGTAATCGTATTCGCAGACACCTCCTGCCTAAATAGTTCCTCCACGTATCGGTCGAAGCGGGAATTCATATCCAAAGCTGAAGTTCCACCAACTATCGCACTTAGAAGCAGCGCAAAAATCAGCAGGCCGGACATAAAACCAACCAATAGAAAGTGCCGTTTTTTATAAAGAGACATACAAAGAATCCTTTCAGTGCCTTTCTATAATATTTATGAACAGAGTTCGGAGAAAATGTGTTATCATGGAATACATGACATAGAAAAAATGCCGAGGCATTCTTGAAAAAAAGTGATTTTTGTAAAATGTGTAGTGAATTTACAGAAAATCACATTTGAAAGGAGTTAGAAAATGCAGCTAACACATTTTGATGAAAATGGAAAAGCAATCATGGTCGATGTTACGGAGAAAAATGACACAGTCCGGGAGGCTACGGCAAAAGGACGCATCCTGGTGAGCAGGGAAGTCTACGATGCGATTGAAGCCGGAACAGTCGGAAAGGGGGACGTGCTCGGAGTGGCAACAACTGCCGGAATTATGGGTGCAAAGAGAACTTCCGAACTGATTCCGATGTGCCATATTCTTCCAATCACAAAATGCCGTGTGAATTTCGAGATGAAACCAGAGGAATGTGCAATTGACTGTTATTGTACAGTAAAAGTGACCGGGAAGACAGGCGTGGAGATGGAAGCCCTCACAGGTGTCAGTGTGGCACTTCTTACTGTATACGATATGTGTAAAGCTATCGATAAATCTATGGAAATCGGAGAGATTTATCTTTGTCATAAAAGTGGCGGAAAAAGTGGTGAGATCAGAAACGAAAAGATTGACGGTCAGAAAGCAAGACCGTGCCAGAACTAGGGAAGTTAGGGGAGAGCTAAATTCGTTGACAAATAAGAGGTTATTGCTATAATAATTTTATTACATATTAGAAATGGTGGGACAGATGAAGATAGGCGCAGTAATATTGGTGGCCGGAGTCGGGATACCAGATGAGGAGATGGAAAAGTTTCTTGAGATGAAGAGACCGACCATTTTCGAACAGATGATTGTAAGCTATCAACGTGCGGGTGTGGCAGACATTGCTCTGGTCACACGGGATGGAATGGCAGATAAGATAGAGCAGACATTGCATCGTCGCGGGGTTACATTTTTGGATATAGAGTCAGATTCCTTTGATTTAGCAGTTCTGAAGGGACTTTCTTATCTATCGGATACATGCGAACGTATTTTTGTCGGAGATATTCGTTTTCCTTTTTTTCAACCGGATATATTGGTAATGATGCAGAAGCGTCAGGCAGAATTGCTTGGTGCAGTATATGGAGGTATGTTTGGCGACTTGATCTGTACCAGTCAGGCATGCGCAAGAAATATCTGCAAAAAACTGGAACAACAGATTGAAGAGAGCGCAGAGATGGCAGAAGGAACCGTCAGAAGTACCGGTGTGGCGGCTTTCTGGAAGCAGTTCGGTTATCGGATCGCGCATATAGAGGTTGAGAATGAAGGGATTCTTGTGAAGGTGACATCGGCACAGGAATATGAAGAAAGACGGCAGATATTTGCAGAGAAGCAGATACGAGGTCATGTGAAAGTAAGCCTTGCAGTGAATCGTTCTTTTTTTGGACCGGGTGTTGTAACACTTCTGACTCAGATCGATCGTCTGGGTTCTGTGCGGGAGGCCTGCGCAAAGACCGGTATGTCTTACAGTAAAGGCTGGAAGCTCATCCATACAGCGGAGGAAGAGACTGGCTGGAAGATCGTGGAGCGCATGAGCGGTGGAAAGAATGGTGGCGAAGCCTATATAACTGAGCGTGGGCATATGCTTCTTGAAAAATATGAACTTTACAGGGAACGTGTTGAAGCGGCAGCTCAGGACATTTATAAAGATGTTTTTCAAGACGGTGAATTATTTTAATTAAGTCGAAAGCACTTCTACAGGGGACGAGCAGATAATCATAAAAGAGAAAGAAGACGAGTGCATGAGAATTTTAATAAGAGGAGCAGGAGATCTGGCTACAGGAATTGCATATCGCCTATATAAATGCGGATTTGAAATTATTATGACAGAGACGAAAGTTCCATTGACTGTACGACGGACAATTGCATTTTCCAGAGCAGTGTATGAAGGAAATGCAGAAGTAGAACATGTTACTGCGAAACTGACTGACGGACCGGAACAGATAGATGCCAGAATAAAAAAGGGGTATATACCACTTCTTGTGGATCCAGGACTTAAGTATCTGAAAGAGTATAAGGCAAATGTAGTTGTAGATGCAATATTGGCAAAAAAAAATATGGGAACAACGATAGACGCTGCTGAATTTGTAATAGGGGTCGGACCGGGATTTACCGCCGGAAAAGACTGCCACGTAGTAGTGGAAACTATGAGAGGACATAATCTTGGTAAAGTGATCCATGAAGGCTGTGCAATTCCGAATACAGGAATCCCGGCAGAAGTAGGAGGATATTCTGTTGAAAGAATCATCCGTGCATCAGCAGACGGACTTTATGGGCCTGTGGTTAAAATCGGTGATCATGTGGAAAAAGATCAGATTATTGCTTATAGTGGTGGAAAACCTGTCCGGGCGTTGATGAGTGGTATTGTCCGGGGAATGTTGCAGCCGGGAGTAAATGTTACAATTGGCATGAAGTGTGGAGATATTGATGCCAGATGTGAGGAAGAATATTGCTATACAATTTCGGATAAAGCCAGAGCAATCGGTGGCGGGGTACTGGAAGCGATCATGGAGCACTTCAATGGAGAAAAACATACCCTATAAGAAATGATGCGTGGGACAGGACAAAGAAGTTGTGAATTTTGAAGAATATGACGAATCGGTTGACAAAAAAACCTATTTTGTTATAATATATTATATAAATTTGAGCGAAATTATAGGGGATTTGTTTACCTTAGATAAAAGGTGAAAAATCCCTATTTTAATATCAAAAAAATTGATATTAAAATAACTGAGAAATGTTAAAAAAATATTTTTTTAAATTGCGAATTGTTTTGAAAAAATATTCGGAGGGAATGGATAAAATGAAATTAATGCGAACGGAAGATGCAGTGGGGCAGGTATTGTGCCATGACATCACACAAATTATCAAAGGCGTTACGAAGGATGCCGTATTTCGAAAAGGCCATATTATTACAGAGGAAGACATACCGGTACTTTTAAGTGTGGGAAAAGATCACATTTACATTTGGGAGAATAATGAGAATATGCTTCATGAAAATGATGCGGCTAAGATCTTGTATGATATGTGTGCAAATGAGCACATGACCCCATCGGAAATCAAAGAAGGAAAAATTGAACTGATCGCGGAGTGTGACGGTCTTTTAAAGGTTGATACAGAGCGATTGAATGCAGTAAATGCGCTTGGTGAAATGATGATTGCCTGTCGTCATGGAAACTTTCCGGTAAAAAAGGGCGATAAGATTGCCGGGACAAGGATTATTCCTCTTGTTATAGAAAAAGAAAAAATGGAGCGTGCAAAAAAAGCAGCTGGTGAAGAACCGATTTTTGAGCTGATTCCATTTAAAAAGATGAAAGCAGCAATTGTAAATACTGGAAACGAAGTATTTTACGGAAGGATCAAAGATACATTTACACCGGTTATTATCGAAAAATTGAAAGAATATGGAGCAGAGGTCGTCGGGCATGTAGTAAGTGATGATAACCATGAACATATCACAGCGGCTATTCAGAAATTTTTGGATGAAGGGGTGGATATGGTGCTTTGTACAGGCGGAATGAGTGTGGATCCAGATGATCGTACTCCGCTTGCGATTAAGAATACAGGTGCTGAGATCGTGACTTACGGAGCACCTGTACTTCCGGGAGCCATGTTCTTGCTGTCCTACTATGGAGAGAAAAAAAGACCAGTCATTGGTCTTCCGGGATGCGTTATGTATGCGAAACGGACTATTTTTGATTTGGTTCTGCCACGGATCGTGGCTGGAGAGATTCTGAAAAAAGCAGATATTGATACACTGGGAGAAGGCGGCTTATGCTTGAATTGTCCGGTCTGTACTTTCCCGAATTGCGGATTTGGAAAGTAGGTGAGTGCAGATGTGGGAATTCTTACAAAAATTAAAACAACTGCAGCCAGAGAGTAAAAATATCGTTTTGACAGGACTGACAGGAGAGGTACTTGGGGAAAAAGCGCTTGTATCGAATGGAAAGCTGGTATGGGCATCTGTTGCAGGGGGATTTTTAGAACAGCATGACCAGCAGATAGAGCAGTTAGAAGTAAATGGTATAGCGCTTGTTGATGGCGAAAAAATATTTGGTGAAGTTATAGGTGGACAGAAGAAAATCGTGATCTGTGGTGGGGGACATGTTTCCATGCCGATTATTCAGCTTGGCAGACAGATTGGATGTTATGTAACAGTACTGGAAGACAGACCGAAATTTGCAGATAACGCCAGAAGAGCAGGAGCAGACAAAGTTATTTGTGATACATTTGAAGCGGGACTGGAACAGATTCCCGGTGATTCAGATACGTTTTTTGTAATCGTTACCCGCGGACATGTGTATGATCGGATCTGTCTGGAAAGTATTGTAAGAAAACCACATGCGTACATTGGAATGATGGGAAGCCGCAGAAGAGTGGCACAGGTAAAACATAGTGTTCTTGAAAATGGAGCCAATCCACAGGTGATCAGTCAGTTACATTCTCCGATCGGCCTGGATATAAAGGCGGAGACACCGGAAGAAATCGCAATATCCATTATGGCAGAAATTATACAGGTCAAGAATCAGGATAAACGAGGAGCCGGTTATTCGAATGAAATCCGGGATGCAATCGTGAAATGTGAGGATCAGAAAAAGATATTGGCGACGATAGTCGAACGAAAAGGAAGTGCGCCAAGAAGTATTGGAACGAAGATGTTGATCATGGAAGACGGACGATGTGTAGACACTATTGGGGGCGGCTGTATTGAAGCCGCGATTGTCAGCAAAGCGTTATTAATACTGCGAGGATGCGCAAAAGCGCCACAGATCGTGCATGTGGATATGACTGGTGAAGATGCCGAGGAAGAAGGCATGGTGTGTGGTGGTAAAGTAAAGGTATTGTTGGAGGAAGTTTAAAGATTTATGAAGGATCAGTATGGAAGAATAATAGATTATATGAGAATTTCCATTACGGATCGGTGTAATCTCCGGTGTCGGTATTGTATGCCGGAAGGAGTAGAATTAGTTCCGATGAAGAACATTCTTTCTTACGAAGAAATTGAGATGGTCTGTCAGGCGGCTGCAAAGGCCGGAATCCGTAAATTCAAAATTACAGGAGGAGAACCGCTGGTAAGACTGGGGTGTCCGGAATTGATTGGAAAGATTAAGAAGATTCCGGGAGTAGAGCAGGTAACAATGACTACGAATGGTGTCCTGCTGTCAAAATATTTGCCAGAACTATTGAAAAATGGGCTGGATGCGGTGAATATTAGTCTGGATACACTGGACCGGGAACGTTATCAGGTAATTACCGGACGGGACGAACTTTTCGGGGTGCTGAAAAGTGTGGATCAGGCAGTAGATGCCGGAATCCCGGTGAAAATCAACAGTGTACTTCAAAAAGGCATGAATGAGGATGAATTTCTGGCACTTGCAAGATTGACGCTGGAGAAAAAGCTGGATGTACGTTTTATTGAGATGATGCCGATTGGGCTTGGAAAAAAGTTTGAGACGATTTACAATGAAGACATTTTGGAAGAGTTAAAGAAACAATATCCTGATATTCAGGAAGATCGACAGATTCATGGAAATGGACCGGCAGTTTATGTGAAGCTTCCGGGAGGACAGGGAAGTGTAGGATTTATCAGTGCACTTCATGGAAAATTCTGTCAGTATTGTAACCGGATACGCATGACGGCACAAGGGTGTTTAAAACCTTGTCTGTGCTATGGAAAAGGCGTGGAGCTGAAGGATATTTTTGACAGGCATGAAAAGCCGCAGAGATGCGGAACAACAATGGCAGATCAAGAAACATTGGAATGTTTGTATCAGGCAATCACGGAGGCAATTCAGTTAAAGCCGAAAAGCCACCGTTTTGAAAATTTAAGTGAAATTACAGAAGATAAGAAAATGAGTCAAATTGGGGGATAGAGCTGTGGGAAAGATATTAGCAATTTGTATTAGTGAGAAAAAAGGAACCCAGAAAAAACCGATCGAGTCTGCAAGACTGGTGGAAGAATGGGGAATTGAAGGAGATGCCCATGTGGGTAAATGGCACCGTCAGGTGAGTATGCTTTCATTTGAAAAGATTGAAGCATTTCGAGAGAAAGGTGCGGACGTAGACTTTGGAGCATTCGGAGAGAATCTTGTTGTGGAAGGGGTTGATCTGAGTAAAGTCCCGGTAGGAACGAAATTTCAGATTGGAGAAGCAATTTTGGAATTGACGCAGATTGGAAAAGAATGCCATAGCCACTGTGCAATCTACAAGGTTATGGGTGATTGTATCATGCCAAGAGAAGGTGTGTTCACAAGGGTTCTGAAAGGCGGCGAGATTAAGGCTGATGATGAGATCACAATGCTTCCATTAGAAAAAGATCGTCCGTTTACGGCGGCGGTTATTACTTTGAGTGATAAAGGTGCTGCAGGAGAGCGGGAGGATAAGAGTGGTCCATTGATTCAGGAGATGCTTATGAAGGAAGGATATGACGTGATAGAGACATTACTGCTTCCGGACGGAGAGCAGCCTTTGAAGCATCAGCTTATGAGACTGGCAGACCAGAGACAGGTCAATGTGATCTTTACGACAGGTGGGACCGGATTTGCAGAAAGAGATGTGACACCAGAGGCAACACAGGCAGTCTGTGACCGCATGGCGATGGGAATTGCAGATGCGATCCGTCAGTATTCACTTTCTATTACCGGAAGAGCAATGTTAAGCCGGGCTGTATCCGGAATTCGAAAAAAGACGTTGATCGTCAATCTTCCGGGAAGCCCGAAGGCTGTAAAAGAGAGTCTGGAGTATGTATTGCCACATCTGGGACATGGACTTGGAATTTTGCGTGGCACAGATGGTGAATGTGGAAATAGCTGATAATTCATGATATCAGAGAGGATAATAATAGCGGTTGCATGTGAGAGCAGACATGAAAATGTGTAAACACGCATAAACGACCGCTATATTATTTATAACACCGATTACTTTCGTAAAACGAATCGCATTTTCGAAAACAGTCATTATGCTAATCCAAAAGAAGGGAGAAACGAGATGAAAAAAAGAGTATTAGCAACATTACTTGCAATGTCTATGGTATTAGGACTTGCAGCATGCGGAAGTAAATCCGACAGCAAAGATGACAAAAAAGAGGAGACAAAAACAGAGGCGAAGGCTGATGATGCAGAAGATGTAGAGCTTCAGGTATTTATTGCCGCCAGCTTGAGCAAAGTTATGGATGAAGTCGCAACAGAGTATCAGAAAGATCATCCAAATGTGAAGATTACATTTAATGCAGATAGTTCAGGAACACTGCTTACACAGATCGAGGAAGGATATGCGTGTGATGTATTCTTTTCAGCAGCTCAGAAACAGATGGATCAGCTGGAGAAGACAGACGGACTTGTAGTTGACGGAACACGTAAGAACGTTGTAAACAACCAGGTCGTAGTTGTAACACGTAAAGACAGTGGAACAAAGGTTACCGGACTTGAGACCTTAAAAGAGGCTTCCAGCATCGCTCTTGCAGGTGGAAGCGTACCGGTTGGAAAATATACAAGACAGGCACTTGTAAACCTTGGAATCCTTGATAAAGTTGACGATGTATCTACAATTCCTACAGAGACAGTATCTGAGGCACTTGGCGGAGTTGAGATCAGCGAGCAGGATAACGTAAGTAAAGTATTGGCAGCAGTTGTAGAGGGATCTTGTGAAGTTGGTACAACATACTATTCTGATACATATGGATATGAGGATGAGCTTAATATCCTTCAGACAGTAAGCTATGATCTTACAGGAAATGTAATCTACCCGATCGCTCAGGTTAAAAATGACGAAGCAAGTGATGCAGAAGTCTCAGAAGCAAAAGATTTCATCGATTTTGTAACATCTGATAAAGCAAAAACAATTTTCCAGAAATACTATTTCGATACAGATGTAGAGTAAGAAATATCTTTCCTAAGCCAGCAAAAAGTTGACTGGGAATTAAAAAAGAAAAAAAGTCCCTTTCCTGTCTCAAAACAGGTCAGGGACATTCTTGAAGTCGGAGGAGGAATATAGATGGATGCAATGGAATCGATTATTAAAAATCTGGACTGGAGCCCGCTTTTTATATCATTAAAAACAGGAATCGTGGCGACTTTTATATCATTCTTTTTAGGAATTTATGCGGCGAGAAAAGTGGTAAAGACAACACCGGGCAAGAAGGCGGTCATTGATGGAATACTGACACTGCCGATGGTACTGCCACCGACTGTCGCAGGTTTCTTCCTGCTTTTGATTTTTAGCAAAAGAAGACCGTTTGGAATTTTTCTGTATGAGACATTTGACATTAAGGTCGTGCAGTCATGGCTTGGTTGTATTATTGCAGCAACCGTTATCGCATTTCCGCTAATGTATCGTAATGCAAGAGCTGCTTTTGAACAGTTAGATGTCAATTTGATTTATGCAGGGCGCACACTTGGTATGTCTGACATCCGGATTTTCTGGAAAGTTGTGATTCCAAGTGCAGGACCTGGAATTGCATCCGGAACCATTCTTACATTTGCAAGAGCCCTTGGAGAGTACGGAGCAACATCTATGCTGGCTGGAAATATTCCCGGAAAGACGGGAACGATTTCTCAGAAAATTGCTATGGTCATTCAGGATGGAGATTATGCAACAGCGGGAGTATGGGTAGCGATCGTTATGCTCATCGCATTTCTTGTAATTTTTTCCATGAATTTTATATCCGGCACAAAGATGAAGAATATCAAACGCTGGTAGATCCGGTTAAATAACATACTGCATCCTCTGTATGTTGTTTGAGTCGCCAGGCATACGACAAAAAGAAATTGTGGATGGAGAATGCATGGGATTGTACGGGAAATTGTGGAAAGATGCGGGAAGGATAAAAAATGGGAATTAAAGTAGATATTAAGAGAAAACTGGGAGAATTCAGTCTTGATATACATTTTCAGACAGAATCGAAACGAATCGGGATTCTGGGAGCATCTGGTTGTGGAAAAAGCATGACGCTTAAGAGTATCGCGGGGATTGAGACACCGGATTTTGGAATGATACAGATTGATGATAAGGTGCTGTTTGATTCGGCCAATAAAGTGGATTTAAAACCACAGAAAAGAAATGTCGGCTACCTCTTTCAGAATTATGCGTTGTTTCCAACTATGACAGTTGCAAAAAATATTGCGGCAGGTCTGAAAGGCAGCAAGGAAGAAAAGCAAAAAAAAGTACAGGAAATGATTGAAAAATTTGAGCTGACAGGACTTGCTGACCGGTTGCCGGGACAGCTTTCCGGTGGGCAGCAGCAAAGAGTTGCACTGGCGAGGATCATGGCGTATGAGCCGGATGTCATTCTGTTGGATGAACCATTTTCCGCATTGGACGTATTTTTAAAAGACCGGCTTCAGCAGGAACTGATCGAGATGCTGAAGGATTATGACGGAACTGTTATTATGGTATCGCACAGCAGAGACGAAATTTATCGTTTCAGCGAGGAACTGTTGATCATGGATCAGGGGAAACCGGTCATTTATGGAGAAACGAAAGAAATATTTGCGAAGCCTGTATATAAAGAGGCTGCAAAACTGACCGGCTGTAAGAACTTTTCCAGAATAAAACGTGTAGATGTACATACGGCAGAGATCCTTGACTGGGGAATTACATTACATACGAATCAGGAGATTGATGAACAGGCAACCTGGTTTGGGTATCGGGCTCATGATTTTGTGCCGGTGTGGGGAAAGCGAAAGGAGAACTGTCTGAAGATAAATGTTGAAAGTGAGGCAGCACTTCCTTTCGAAAGAAATTATTACCTTTACCCGGAAGGGGAAGAAAATCAGAATAAACAGACAATCTGCTGGTTTCTTCAGAGAGAAAAGCTGGAAAAAATCGGAGAGAAAGGAATGCCGGATTATCTGGAACTTACGGAAGAGGGCATGATGTTCCTGAGAGGATAAAAGAGAGGTTTAAGTAGTTGCGGGTTTTATAGGGGTATGTTAGACTGAACATAGAATAGATTTGAAAAAACTCAAAATGAGGAGGAAAAAGGTATGAAGAGAATGAAAAGAGTATTGGCTTTGGGGATGGCGGTACTGATGTGTATGGGGCTGACTGCATGTGGCAAAGATTTTGATGCAGCAGGATACACAAAATCGGTATTAGATGCAAATTATCATGCACAGTATGATAAATATGCTGAATACCGTGGAATTTCTGAGAGTGATGCGAAAAAAGAAGTGACAGAAGGTATGAGAACTCAGATCGAGAGCGCATTTTCAGGAATGGACGTTAGTGATGAGATGATGGATAAATACATAGAGGTAGCTGATAAGGCCTATGATCTGGCAGATTTCACAGTAAAAGATGCCAAGAAACAGGATGATGACAGCTATGTAGTAACTGTAGTGATCAAGCCATCAGATGTATTCCGTAATTCTTCCAATTATGTAAATGATATTGCAACAGAGTATGCAGATCAGGGAAAAGATCCGACACAGACAGATGTGCTTATGGATATTTTAGTTGAGAGCCTGAACCGTGCGATGGAAGCAAACTCTTACGGTGATGAGACGACATTGGAAGTTCATGTAACAGCGGACAAGGATGGGGCATACGGAATCGAAGAATCGGAGATGGAGACACTGGAAGCAACTATGTTCCCAGGCGAATAAATTAGACAAAACAAAGTATTTAATAGCCGGGGGTATTAATGGCAGGGTATTAATGGCAGGGTATTAATGGCAGGGTATTAATAGCTGGTCATAGGAAAGCTATATAAAAGGCTTGACATGCCAGTCCTTACTGTGCTACGATTTTACGTTGAAATTCTTTTATATCTATATAAAAGAGATGTAAATATTCATAAGATAGCCAGAATGATTTATGGAAATTGCTGAATATTGAAAATGAAACAGAAAATGCGTGGAAAAAGAGAGTACGGTTGGAAAGATTCTACAGAGAAGCCCCGGTTAAGCTGAGAAGGGCGGATTGGAACAAGCGGAAGGCGGTTTTTTTGTATAGGTAGGAAATTGCATTTCCTACCTATACAAAAAGCCACCGGCAGGATGTGACAAAAATTATCATTAAATAATGAAAAATTAAGATTATAGAAGGAGAGAAGAATATGTGTGAGAAATGCAACAAAGGAAAGTATTATATTACTACAGCGATTGCTTATGCATCAGGCAAACCGCATATTGGTAATACTTATGAAATCGTTCTTGCAGATGCAATTGCAAGATACAAAAGAAGTCAGGGATACGATGTATTTTTCCAGACAGGAACTGACGAGCATGGTCAGAAAATTGAACTGAAAGCGGACGAGGCCGGTATTACACCAAAACAGTTCGTTGACAATGCAACGGGAGAGATTAAGAAGATCTGGGATTTAATGAATACTTCCTATGACAAATTTATCCGTACGACTGATGAGGATCATGAAGCACAGGTCAAGAAAATTTTCAAAAGACTGTACGATCAGGGAGACATTTATAAGAGTTCATACGAGGGAATGTACTGTACTCCTTGTGAGTCCTTTTGGACAGAGTCTCAGTTAGTAGACGGAAAATGTCCGGATTGTGGACGCGAATGTAAACCAGCGAAGGAAGAAGCATATTTCTTCAAAATGAGCAAATACGCTGACCGTCTGATCGATTATATCAACACGCATCCGGAATTTATTCAGCCTGTATCTCGTAAAAATGAGATGATGAACAATTTCCTTCTTCCAGGTCTTCAGGATCTGTGCGTGTCCAGAACATCCTTCACATGGGGAATTCCGGTTGACTTTGATCCAAAGCATGTTGTGTATGTATGGCTGGATGCCTTGACAAACTACATCACAGGAATCGGATACGATTGTGATGGAAACAGCACAGAGCAGTTCAAGAAAAACTGGCCTGCAGATTTACATTTGATCGGAAAGGATATTATCCGTTTCCACACCATTTACTGGCCAATCTTCCTGATGGCACTGGATCTTCCACTTCCAAAACAAGTATTTGGACATCCATGGCTTCTGCAGGGCGATGGTAAGATGAGTAAATCCAAGGGAAATGTATTGTATGCTGATGAATTGGTAGATTTCTTCGGAGTTGACGCAGTACGTTACTTCGTACTTCATGAGATGCCATTTGAGAATGACGGAGTTATTTCCTGGGAGCTTATGGTAGAGCGTATGAATTCCGATCTGGCAAATACACTTGGAAATCTGGTCAACAGAACCATTTCTATGACAAATAAATACTTTGGCGGAACGGTGACGAATAAAGGTGTTGCTGAGACAGAAGAAGACAAAGCAGTTGATGCGGATCTGAAAGCAATCACAGAGGATACGCCAAAAAGAGTGGAAGCTAAGATGGACGAGCTGCGTGTGGCAGATGCGATCACAGAGATTTTCGTACTCTTCAAACGCTGCAACAAATACATCGACGAGACAATGCCGTGGGCACTTGCAAAAG
>OKSF01000177.1_pt1 | contig 59689 bp, 37 predicted proteins | sample 1606061 | NCBI WGS metagenome assembly OKSF01 (sample SAMEA3541567, study PRJEB24748) | human gut metagenome | biome: human gut; feature: human-associated habitat; material: faeces | place: China | collected 2012
AAAAGGTGCGATTGGAAAGCCCAGAATAAGTTATTCAAACAGCACTAGCTTTTCATGCTTCCGCCGGAATGTTATCAATATTAATGATACCCGCCGAAGCTCTCAACTTCAAGAAGTTAACAAACTCCAATCCTTTCATGAACTTCTCATTAGAAATCATCCATGCCAAAGAAAGTGTCGGGGAGAACGCCCACTTATGTCCAGGAGCCAGCTTGTTAGATGAAGACACTGCCATACTCAAATCAGCAAAATAGCGCCCTTTATATCCATAATGTGTATAGGATGTGATATTCTCACGATACCAGGTATTGTCTATACCATTAATGTTACGATATTCATGGTTCCACTTCAATTGCGTATAGATAGAATGATTACCGGATATGTGTTGATAATCAACTCCCAGTGATATATTAAAATTACGTTTCCAGGAAGAAAGTTCAGAACCATCCCCCATCGGACTTTCAGTACCGGCTGTATATTGGGAAACAGATACCGGAGCACCGCTTTTCCAAACAATGTTATCACTTCCGTAACGATACGTCTTCGAATGATTTTCTACATACGAAGCCCAGTTGTCATACGCCAATTGAAAACTACCACCCAATCCCGGAAGGATAGAAGAAAAATCCTGTTTCAAAGTCACATCAGCATATAAAGAACGGTTGTGTCCTTTCGTATAAGCCGCAGCTTGTGATTGCGCAACGGGATTTAATGTTCCGGGCCAAGTCGTATTTCCACCCCACAAATCATTCTCCGTTTTCACAGGAAAAGCTGTTGCCGGCAGGCTATAAATCATAGACCATAAGTCAGCAGAATCCCCTGGTTTGTTTGTCTCGGACAAGGTTCCCAGCAGATTCAACGTCATTTTTGTGGTAGATGTCAAATCTATGTCCAGATTTGTTCGCAAATTTGCTTTCGAATATTTATTTTGAGTTGAATAGCCATCATTCATACGGGCATTATCAATAAAACCTTTATCGGTCACTAGATTCAGTAATGTATAATAGCGGAATTTAGTACCACCGCCACGGATACTCAAGTTATATAAATTTGTAGAAGCAGTATTTTTAAATACCTCGTCAATCCAATTTACGTTCGGATAGTAATAAGGATATTCTCCGGTTCTAAAAGCTTCCAATTCCAATTCATGATAACGAGGTTTGCGCACACCATCATTAGCCAAACCCTCGTTAACAGCTTTGGCGTATGTATAAGCATCTGCAAACTCTGGACGACGCGCTTCCCAATTAATCACATGGTCATAAGAGAATTTAATTTCACGGGAATTGTATTTACCACGCTTAGTAATAACGTTGATTACTCCATTCGCTCCTTTATATCCATACAATGCAACAGCCGCAGCGTCTTTCAATACCTGTACAGATTCTACCTCTTCCGGTGCCACCAATGAAATATCACGTTCTATTCCATCAATCAACATCAATGCCGTATTGCTCGACAAAGTCTGCAAACCACGAATATAGAAAGTAGGCTCCTGGGTGGCGTAACTACCTGAGTTCTGCAATGTAGTTAATCCGAGTCCATAACCAAACAACGAATTTGTCACATTCTTCGCGCTACGCTTAGTCAAATCTTCACCTGACACAATAGATATGGAAGCTGTGGATTCCTTTACATCCTGTTCAACACCAGCTATATTGACCGTTTTTGATTTATCCGCTTCCTGAGCATATCCATAAATGCTCAAGGATGCAAACAAAGTCATCACCAATATTCTTTTATTTTTCATATACTAGTTATTTTCAATTGTTATTAGAATGACGTTTGCTCTTTACCACCCCGGATTTTGTTCCAGTCCATAGCCTTTATTGACTTCCGACTGCGGGAATGGTGACAAATACCATTTCGGATTGAATCCATTTTTCCACCAATAGCGAACAACATTGGTCAAGTTGAACTTCTCATAATCAAAATGAGTCGGTTGCTTTGCTCCATCAGCTCTATCGCCACCATACCAGGGAGTATATATACGTTCTTCGTTCACATTCAAACGATAAATATGCAAGCCATGTAAAGGTAATTCGAAGCGTTCCTTCATTTTATAACGGATTAAATCGAAGAAGCGAACATCTTCCATTCCTAGCTCACAAACACGTTCACGCAGAATTTCCTGCAGTAAAGCAGCTTTATTAGAAAGATTCTTATCCGGATTACATTCCTCCAAACCACCCATACCAACACGTTTGCGAATATCATCTATCATGGCAATGGACTGTGAATAGCTACCACCGGTTTGTACAATCGCTTCCGCATAGATCAAATAAATTTCAGATAAACGAAGATATGACCAAAGTGCATATTGATTTTTATAATCCGATCCCATATAAAATTTATTGTTTGCATAACCCGAAGCAAACTGACCATCTTCAATATCAGGACCTGTCTTGGCATCTGTCCCGCCTATCCACAATTCATAACTCGTTCCTGCCATATTGCCGGTACCCCAGTCCAACTGTTTCTGCATACCATTGACTACAACAGTCTCATACAATCGAGGGTCACGTGTCAACTCAATACCGGTTTCCACCGTACCTTTTGCAAACATCTCGTCAAGCTTTCCGGCATTTTTTGTTTCATTCCAATCAAAAGGTTTACCAGTAGCCCAAGGGAACATCTCAACATATTCCTGTGTAGGAGTATAAGACAATCGTCCATTATCCTGCCACACCCACCAGTTGTATTTGGTACCTACTGTCGACGTAACACGAGTAGAATGAATCATTTCCAGACTTCCTTGCGTTGCATAAGCTTTACGGTAAGCTAAACGGAAATCTTCCGGACGATTACCCGTGGGCTGTACTAATTCATAATATCCACCTTTTTGCCATTCTGTAAAGAACTCCTGGCAAGCTTCCAAACAATTTTCCCAAAGTTCAGGTTTGTAGCCACCGTACCAAATTGCGAGACTGGTTGCTCCCGGATAATATGCTTCCGTATCGTTAAATAGAGGAGAGGCCGCAAAATTCCATACTTTACATTTCATTCCAATGGCTCCGGCCTTTGTCCAACGTCCGGTTTCATTTTGTGCTTCAGCTCCCGTATATGCCCAAGGCAAGTCATTTTTCGCCTGATCGAGTAACTCTATAATAAAGTTCACCGTTTCTTCTACACTGCTACGCGGCATCTCGTAATCCGTTTCCAAACCTGAAAAAGAGGCACGGATAATAGGTAATCCACCATAATGACGGAACATATCAAAATAACGGGTAGCAATCAAACATTTCGCTTCGGCGATCATCCGCTTCTTTTCTTCGCCTGGTAAGTCCGGAACGTTGTCTATATTCTCAATTAATAACCAGCCCGCACGAACCGCTTCCCAAACATTACTTTTCAGGTAGTCGAATTTATCCTGCCGTGCCTGATAACTCGCAGAATGCATACCTGCATAATATACTGACGTTAGATTACTATTAGCCCAATGATTATGCCAGCAATCCGAAAGTATTTCAAATTTACCTCTATACGTATCATTGGGATACGGGAATTTATCTTCATTATGGTAAGGAAGACCATAATACTGCAGAGCATAAATTCCCACTAAAAATTGACGTGTATATTTAGCACTATTGAAAATCGTATCTTTTGTCTGCTGTCCACCAGGAGCCTTATCCAAAAAAGCATTTCCGAATTTTATATCATCTACACAGGAAGAAAAAGAAGCGACCAACATCAGCCCTGTGACGATAGGAATTATTATTTTATTATTCATTTTCATATCTTTCTATTTTAACTGATTAAAATCCTAATTTCAAACTTAATGAATAAGTTTTAGTCAATGGATAAGTAGGTGCTCCTGAAACTTTCGACTCCGGATCTCCCCATTTGAATCCTGTAATTGTAAGCAGATTATAACCGCTAAAGGTCAACTGGCAAGTATTCATCTTCATTTTTTTCATAAAAGGGAACTTGAAATTATAGGCTACCTGCAAGGTTTTCAGTCGCAAATAGCTGGAGTTTGCTTCATACAAATTCGAGTCTGCATAGTTATTCTCACTATTTGCCCAAGTTGCACGCGGATAGGCAGCGCTTTGGGAAGGATTTTCTGTCGTCCAGGTATTTTCGTACTGATACAATAGCAGACCACCGGTTGTATTATCCTTATTACTCTTAAACGGAGTACGGAAACCCTCACCTAATAAACGACTCACATTCCATGCACCTGTCCATTGCAGACTCACATCAAAATTCTTCCAGCTAAATCCCATATTCAATCCGGCAATATATTCCGGATCATCCGTATATCCCAACTCCCGTGTTATATCATTTCCATCAATCACGCCGTTTCCATCTAAATCGACATACACACAATCGCCGGGTTGTAAATCAGTCTTATGATCGGGGAATGGCTTACCGAAAGTATTCTCATACAAAGCCGGTGTGCTTTCATCATAATATCTCCAAAACTCATACATTTTTCGTGCACCGATACGATGCCCTTTTTCATATTGATAAGCATTATTCAATGGAGCTTCTTTCTTCTCGATCACTTTGTTTTCATTATTAGATAGATTTACTCCCACCCAATAACGGAATTTGTCTCCAATCCGGTCATTCCATTTAATAGCCAGTTCCCATCCCCAACTATCTACCCGTCCCATATTAGCATACGGAGTAATAAAGCCAAGTATGCCTGGAGCCGTATAGTCTCGTAGCAGAATATCTTTACGTTTTTCTTTATAATAGTCTACACTGACGTTCAATCGTTCATTCAGCAGAGTAAAATCGGCGCCATAGTTCTGTTTAAATGCTTTTTCCCATGTTACTTCCGGGTTATTCTTGGCACTCTCATAAGCTCCCATAATGAGACTTGAGTTATTTATACCAAAATAATATCCATGACCAAATTTACCACCTCCCATTGCATTATTATCATCCGCTTGATAAGGGTCGGACATGTACATAAAACGAGAACCACCCACTTTATCGTTACCCACAAGTCCCATAGAGACACGAAACTTCATGTAATTGACAATCGGTTTTATTGGTTTCCAAAACTTTTCTTCACTAATAACCCAGCCAATAGAACCTGCTGGAAAAACACCAAAACGTTTGTCGGGAGCAAAATTCTCCGAACCATTATATCCAACATTAAATTCCGCCATGTAACGAGTATTCCAGTCATAAGTGACACGTCCCACAAAGCCTACATATCCACGCGGAATATCCGAATAAGTAGAAGGGTAATAAGTTTTGGACTGATTATAAAGGACTAAAGCCCCGAAATGATGGCTTCCGAATGAACGGTCATAATTTAAGCCAGCTTCCATATACCAGTCACGACTTTTATCAGAATTTTCTTTGTATGACATGCGTGAAGCATCCTGTACCTTACGATAATCCAAAGTACCATCTGCCAATACCCAAGGAGTATAAGTTGCTATGGAAGCTTCTCCGTCCTTTGTTACAGTGAAACCACTATTATAAGAACCTTTTATCCTGAAGGATAATCCTTTTGTCAACATATCAAGCTTTTGATTTAATATAATATCTGCACTTAGTTTATTTTTACTAATAGTCCGATATCCTCTTTCTACATAATCCATTCCGGCAGTCCCTGTAAAAGGCAAAGTTAAATCCCCATAATCCGTAGCTGTCTTAACCAACTTTCCATCCACAAACCCCGGGCTGGAAAAAGGAGTTGAAGTATATAATGATTGCACTAATCCAGAACTGCTTCCACCACTGAAAGGACGATTTGAATTATCAATACTTCCCGCCAGATTCAATGAAAGAGTCGTTGTTTTCGTTACATCAATATCCAGATTCGAACGATAGTTAAAACGTTTATACTGGAATGTCAAATCATAAGGCATATCAAACTGCTTGAACAAACCTCCTTGTGTATATGCACCTGCCGATACGAAATAACGAACATTGCTCGTTCCACCAGTGATATTAATATTGTGCTGACTTTGCAGAGTAGCATCTTTAAAACAGTAATCTACCCAATCTACATCCGGAAAACGGATTGGATCGGAATGATCCTTAAATACCTGAATAATCTCATCAGAAAACATTGGGGACGCATCCGGATTGTCATTTTTCTGCATCTGATTATAGAACTTTGCATATTGGTAGGAATTGGCTTTCTGCGCCATTTTGGTCGGCATTAAAATACTTGCAGAAGTAGAGAATGAAATCTTGGCCTTTCCTTCCTGTCCACGTTTTGTAGTAATCAGGACTACTCCATTTGCACCCCGTACACCAAATACTGCGGTAGCCGAAGCATCCTTTAAGATCGTAATACTTTCAATCTCGTTCGGGTCGATCTCGTTAAAGCTGCGTTCCACTCCATCTACCTGAATTAAAGGTGATGAATCATTCCATGTTCCCTGACCACGAACAAAGATCTGTGCTGCATCCGAACCCGGCTCACCGGAATACTGTACCGTAGTAACACCGGTCAACTGCCCCGACAAAACGTTAGTGACCGAACCAGTCGGAGTCTTTAAAAGTTCACTGCCATTGATACCGGAAACAGCTCCAGTTACAGTAACTTTCTTCTGTGCACCATAAGCAACAATCTGCACCTCATCCAAAATGTTCGAATCATCATTCAATACAATTTTCAGGTTATTGCCTTTAACGGTTACCACTTTTGTCTCATAACCAATAAACGAAATTTTCAGCTTTGCTCCCTGAGGAACAGCCAACTTAAAAGCTCCGTCAATATCTGTAATAGTTCCGGTTGTTCCATTTTCGACAACTACATTTGCTCCAATAATAGGTTCTCCATGACTGTCTTCAACAATTCCTGTCACAGTTACATTTTTTTGCTGAGCTACCTGGATAGAGGAAGCAGCTTGTAATCCTTCTATCGGTACCAAAACGATTGTAAAGCCCAACAAACAAAAAAAGCACTGTGCTATCTTTCTTAGAGCGATACGCTTTGTTATAAAATCAACAATCATAATTATTCTGTTTTATCATTTCATTAAATATAAAAGGTAATATATGATACTAAAAATACCATCGGAATACAAAGGGAAAATCCCTTTTTGTGCTCTAAAAGGCTAAAGCAAAACGGTAATATCCCTGTCCGTTTTTAGCATTTCCATTGACATTGTCGCCTATAGAACCATCTTTCACAGTATAAAAAGTACCGGATTTATTAGAAGAGGTCCAATATCCTGTATATTTACTATTGCCTGATGTGTCTTCCCACAACCTTTTGCCACCTACATTACTCAAAGAGGATGCGATAGCTTCGGTATTCTCAATAATAATACTTATTTCTTCTATAGAAGGTAGATACCATCCCGTAGTCAACTCTGCTGGAACAGCCACTTCACCAATATAGCTATTCAATGCTTTCATAGCATCTGCAACTTTATCAGTACCACTATCCTCCATTATTTTTATGACTTCTGTATTATTATACCCCAGGATGCAATCATATTCAGGTGCTTTATTGCCATTTCCCCACAAATAAGATTTGTTTGCTCCCAAATCTGTAAATAATGTACTATAATTATTACTGGAACCATTTCCAAACCGAGATAATTTATCACTTGCATTTGTCAACGCATATACTAATCCATGCACACAATTTGGATGATTACGTCTCAATGCATCATGCTGTTCGTCAATACCTTCTTTATCCGGATATAAAACCGAAGGTTGAGCGTTACCTACATAATACACAATACCTATGCAATTGTCCGGTGCTTCTTCAGTTGCGCTCACAAGACTTCCGTCCGCACAATAATAATCACCGACTTTCAATTCATGTTCTTTTATCTTTTTGCCACCATCAACCTGGAATCTTTTATACTTTCCACCAGACACCGGCGTTTTAATCTCAAACTTTTTATTCCCCAACTTTCCAATAAGTCCGGGCGATACGGCAGGCTTCACGATGATGCGGTATCTTCCGTCTTCTGCCTGATAAGGCTTCATTTCATCACCATCCAAAGACTGAACATAGAACTTCGCCTCACCACCATCTACTTTCACGACATAAGGCATTTTGTTGAGTTCAGGATCAGTAAACTGATATTCTATCTGCGGCATTGCAACAACTACAAGTGCCATCTGATGAATCATATTAAAACGAATGGTATATTGCCCACTCAACTCTTTTTGTACGGAAGTCGCAGAAGAGGTCATCAAATCAGATGCCGCATAACTTTCTTTAGATGATTGGTCCATTCCCGGATTCCACCCGGCAATAAGTTCTGCAAAAAAATTATCCTCCACAGAAGTTATATTCAACTGCTGATTATACGGATAATACGCATAATAAGAAATAGTCTTCTGGTCATCGTCATATTGTAACGCCACATCCGATTTCCAGTTTGTCCCATCAAACTCAACCTTTATATTCTTAAAATCATCAAGAATAGCCCCATTTTTCACGGCATAAACACCCATACAATCACCGGCTTCAAAAGTAGTATTATAATCGAGATCTGTCACGGCACGCGAAATTATATCACTGTTTTCCAATCCTGCATCATATACGCTGATCGTAAGCTGTCTGTTGTGTTGTGAGACACTTCTATCCTCTTCTTGCGAACAACTGCTCCATAAGAATGCCAAAGCCAGAGATAAAGCAGCAGATAAAAATTTATATTGTTTCATAATGATTCGTCCTTTCTATATTTATTCAATTCTCAATAAGTTTAGGATAAGGGAGTCGTTTCAACCGTTTCATCATCCTCACTTCCCCATTGTGAAGCACTTTTCTCCACGATGACAGAAATACCCGGTTTACCGACAGTGATATAGTATTTATTCTCACATGTACCCTCCAACTTTGCATCCTCATCTTTCGGGATATACTCATATTTCTTCCCTGCTTTCGTTTCAATCCTAATGAAAGGAACATCTTTGATAAGTTGAGGAATCATGAGAACTTGGCTGGCAACAACATAGTCTTTATCCGTTATAACCTGCGGAATCATTGATTGAACCGCTTCCTGTACAGCCACTAACTTTCCGGTTTCTATTTTACCTGTAAGCACAGCATTCTTTATCGTAATGACAGCCCCTTCAAGTTCTGCTTCATTTGTTCCATTTCCTTGCAGATAAATCACAACTTTGGCAGTCTGATGCTTAAAAGTCAAAGTTTTATTTCCTTGCAATGCTACATTGACAGATGCGTAGAGTAAATCGGATGCTTGAAAACCTTCTGCCGATTGATCTTTTTGCACCTTCCAGGTGTTCAATGCCTGATTATCAACTGTAGCCGGATACCAAGCCTGCACAAGTTGAGGCTCTACGGCTGATGCCCAATAAAGCAAGTTATTATTATCTATCGGTTCCATCTCACCGGCAGCAGAAATTATTTTATATCCTACGGTCTTATTTCCATCACTAACAGAGATGAGTTCAGTACCATCACCTACCCAGGAATTATTGGAAGTCGCACGTGATTTAACTTGAGTCACTTGTGCCGTCAAGTCCATGGGGAGATTAGTCGAACCCAGTTCTTCCACTTCATTATTACAAGATGTGAAGCAACAAGCCATTCCTATCAGACATAGAGTCCGGATTTTCTGTTTTCTCATAATATTTGTATTCTTTATTTATATTCTATAGTATTAGTCTCATTCTGCTTCACCAGCTACCCCATAGTGGTCATTACCGGCTTCCGTACTTGGCGTCCAATCTTCAATATTGGCCGGACCAATTGTCATTGCCTGTGGTGCAAGAGTAACATTAAAGGTGTAAATATATCCGGATTTCATATCCACATCAGCATCGAATGTCGCCGCATAAGTCTTTCCACCCATCGCCACTTCAAGAACGGTAGTAGACAGTAGTTTTTGTGGAAACAAGATTAAAGAGGAGTGCATTTCAGTAGCCTTTTCTATGTGCAGACTAATATTCGAAGGTTCTGTTTTCTCTTTACATGAAGCCTCACCGGTAGCAGTATTGAAGGTTCCTTCCAGAACGATGCCTTTCAGATTGTAAGTAATATCATTCAAATTCACCCCTTCACCAGCTTTAAAACTCAAGACCAGCTGGCACATTCTGTGAGTGAACAGGAAATTCACTTTTGTCTGCTTTTGAGAACCACCGCCCTCAGCAAATAAATAATCAATTTCAGAGCGTGTTCCTGCCGTTTGCTTATCGGCAGTTGTCGCCGAATTAATAACGCCGGCAAGTTCTCCTCTTTTTCCTGTATATGGATAGTATGCCGTCATTTTCATAACATAAGGACCTTTGAAATAGATATTATTATCCTCACCTTCATCACTTATCACCTCAAACATGTCCTTCCCGGAATTATATGCATATTTGACGTTACGATCTTCGGTCACAACAAATGAAAGGTCGGAAATACCAGCAGCAGTTGTAACTCCTATCAAATCTCCATTCACCCAAGCAATATCTGTAGTGCGGGATTCAGCTCCCGAACGATCCTTGATTGTCCCATGAATTTCAGCCGGATAATCCAAGGGATTATTGCTTTCCTGCTTTTCATCACTACATGCAGCAAAAGTCATTATTATTATCGCTGCTAATACATACATGTTTTTCATAAATCTATTAATTAATCTATTATTGAATACATTCTGTTTTTGTCGTCAGAAACGTTAGAAACCTATATTTCTATGTGACAAATGTAGAGGATTGAAGCTAATATGACCTTAACAACCGTACATTTACATGTTTCCCAATTCAAAATGTATCGTTTTCCATATTCCGGTAATATCCTTTGTACTGTAGTACAAATCGCAAGTATATAAATACAATTCCTAATAACAAAAAAACTACGGGAATGAACCCGTAGTTTTTCTCTGTTTAGTTCTATTTACCAATGTAATACCATTCGCAAGAATCCGAAAGAATTCCTTTTCCATTCTTCCCTTCTACACGAATTGTATTACGCCCTTCATTCAATTTTACGTCTTTCCAAATTACACGTTTCATTTCATCCGGCTTCATCGTTCCTATCTTCTCATCATTGATATAGAGAGTAGCCTCCTTCAAATTAGTAAACACCTTGATATCCGTCAAAGGATTATCCCGTTTGACAAAGCGGCGGCTCGTTATGTACACCATAGGTTCAGGATTCCAGTTAGCTTTATAAAAATAAAAAGCATCCTTTTTAATCTTTCTATCCTGTGTCACCAAGCCTTTGTCATTGTATCCGTCTACTTCTCCTTCCTGACGCATATAGGATGGGAAGTCTGCAAAAACCCAGATAAATTTCGCCCACAGATAAGGACGTTTTGCAAACGACTCCCAGTTACCTTCGTGGCAGAATGTCTGTGCTTCTTCTGGATGGAAATGACTGTCTGCACGATCTTCCATAGCCAACGGCCACTGGTGATGATTCACACTTGCCCCACCGCCATACTCGGAGACTCCCACCGGAATTCCTTTCGACGTGTTTTTGCAGTCATCAAAGAATTTGGAAGCGGAAGGTGCGGCATCTTTATACCAACCGAAATATTTGTTCCAGGCTATCAAATCCGAACTTCCCAAGTAATAGGACTGGTCCACACAAGTAGCCAGTGCTGTGAGCCGTGAAGCATCAATCGACTTATACAACCCGTTTAATTCTTTTATGAAAGGAATCGGATCATCATACTCTACAAACCTCTTACCATCACTTACCAAAATCTCATTACATATTCCCCAAAAACAAATGGAAGGGTGATTGAATTTCTGATAAACAAGCTCCTTTACCGCAAGCCGGGCATTCTCTTTAAATCCTTCCGTATCTACAAATCCGGTAAACGCTTGTCCGCCGGGACCACACATCGGAATCTCCGTCCAAAGAATAATCCCATTCTCATCCGATAAATCATACATCGGTTCAGCGTGGGGATAATGTGCCAGACGCATGGCTGTAGCTCCCGATTCTTTGATAAGTTCCATATCCATTTTGTAGTCTTCCGGCAGTAAAGCACTTCCTTTGCCTTTCGCATCTTCATGACGACAAAAACCATAAAGGTTCAGATACTTTCCATTCAGGAAAAAACCTTTCTCATGATCTGCCGAGAAATAACGGAATCCTGTGCGCTGTACCATTCTATCCTTTAATTGATTGCCATCATACAATTCGGTAACCACTGTATATAAATAAGGATTCTTTTTGCCATCCCAAAGTACCGGACGATTCACCAGCATAGGTTGTTTCACTATATTGTCAGTTACTGCAGTTTCACTACTTGCCACTACCTTATTATCAGCATCAGTGACAGTTGTTTTAAGTTTCAAACCTTCTTTCTTATTCTTCAGCGATAAATGAGTTTCTACCTGAATGCCAGCTTCCTTCTCGGAAATATTTTCCTGATGGATGAAAACTCCCGGAGAAGCATAAAACAAAGGACTGATACAATCCTGTCCGGTAACAATCAGATGACAGGGACGATGAATACCGCCACAGATATTAAAATCACCGCTAATAGGCAGAATATCTGTGCGATAAGCATTACTCGCCCAAACTTCTAACAGATTCTCTCCTTCCTTCACCTGGTCTGTTATTTCAAAACAAAAAGCAGTATATCCACCCAAATGTTCACCAATGGTCCGGTGATTAAGAAAGACTTGCGCAGCAGAATTCACCCCTTCGAAATAAAGAAAAAGACGCTTGCCTTTCATCGCGTCCGTTATCTCTAACGGACGTTGATATACCATCATTTTACGATCATATAAAATAGTCCCTTCCGTATAACTCGTATTCCAAGTATGAGGAATAGTCACCGGAGTGAACGGGGCTTTTTTACTGACTGTTGTAATAGGGCGACATTCCCATCCTTCATTTAATGAAAGTACACTTCGCGGTGAAACTTCCTGGGGAAATGCATCATTATTTATCAGCCATAAACAAGCCAAGCATACAATCCAAATTCTATTTTTCATCTTTTATTGTACTTAAAAATCCATATTATTTTCCATCAGAATATCTGTTTCACCAACAGCACCTCTTTTACAATTCCCGAAGAAACCAGCTTATCTTTTGGAGTAGCGATTTCAGGATATGCATAGGTATAGCGCTCTTCTTGCGGTAGAGAAGCATCACCTATCATCCGGTTCATTAATGAATTGACAACTTCTATCTTCAATGAGTTATTCCCCTCATCCACATAGTCTGTTATATCCGCTTCCCATGGAGAACACCACACCGTAGCTACTTCCTTTTCGTTCACCCAAACACGGGCCAATGAGCCTAAATGAGGGAAACGTAACAACACACGTTCATTCTTATTCAAACCGGCTATTGATATTTCTTTCCGATAAACGGCAGTGCCGGAATAAAAACGAATAGCAGAGTCCGTATGCTTTGTCCAGTCTATCAATTCATTAAATACAACTTCACCCGGTCCACCCCATTTCGGATCAAAATAAACATTCCAGGAACCATCAATCGAAGTAATATCTTCTTTTACATTCGCAATTCTTGGCAGCAAATTCGTATTCGGATGGTCAGATGTCACAATAAAACCTGATTCCCTGGGAGCTAATACAAATTTCAATAACATTCCCTCATCACCCGAAGCTTCGACAGGTAATGCAAAACGACGCCCTGTCACTGCATCCCAGTACTCTGCATAATGTGCTTTTGTACGCAGACGAATCGTATCATTGAATGTCCGTTTACTATGATTATTCAAATAATAAACATCAGCATCCGACAAACGGCGATGTGTAAAATAGACTTTATCCTTAGCTGTATTACCGCTCTTTATAGCTATATCCGGACGGACACCTTCTCTTATCAACACTTCAGGAAGTTCCAATCCTGTATAAAGTTTTCCTTTGCCGACAATACGCATACCAGAAGCCGGATTATCTCCTTCCGCTCCCCATAATTCTTCAACCAAAGCCTGATATTCTTTAGCTTCCGCAGCGTCTTTCAAAGAACCGGAACCTTCGGGACGAGGCCCGCAAACAGTCACTCCCCCCTTTACAAGTTCCGCGATATGGCGCAATACCTGAAGTGGCATATCATTATTACGTTGGATTACCAGTATCCGGTAACTCATACCATCCGGCAAAGTCAATCGGCCGTCAGCAGCAGTAGTACGGGTAACCAATGCCTCTGCAGTACATACATCGAAATCATACCCTTCCGGTATCTCGGGCAAGCGGTAAGTCAATAACTTCACCGGTGGATTCTGTCCCACATACACACAAATATCTATAACAGGCATACCTCTTCTCATCAACCCCGTACAACGCGCCTGGTAATCCCAAAACGGACGGCTATACTCCCAATAAGTATTATTACGATTCAGGCAATAATGTTTACCGCCTGCCGTACTTCCGGGATACTTATCAATCCAAGGCTGATAGGCCGAAGCACACAGTACAAACTCATTGACACCAAAAGCATACGCATAATCGCTCGAATTTTTCTGATCGGCAAAGTTATGATAGAAACGACTACCGGTAAAGGCTTCTGCCGAAGCAATATGTTTGCCATAAAAATGTGCTGCTGATGAAGTCTCTTTCACATCATACCCACCGTCCGGATGCGAAGTCCAGAATTCACCCTGCGGTTTATATACCCGGCCTTTTGCTTGTAAATTGTCGGCTACCAAACTTAATCCGTTTCCTGTAGCCTGTGCCGTAAAGTCTACCCCTCTTTCATCGCAAAGTTTTTGCAGGGTACCATAATAATTATCCGAAATCATATCTGCCATGGTACGACGCATATCATACAAGAATCCATCACTCTCTGTCACCGAGCCAACAACATACCCCATCATTACAGGCAAATAACGATGCATACTATAACCTTTTCGCTGAAGAAATTCTTTCTCGAAACCGGGTGTCCAGTTTTGTGAACCACCTTCGTGACTGTCCATTGTTACCCCCATAGGTAAACAGCCGATGAGCTGCAAAGAATCCAAAATAGGTTCTGTGTAATTACGCCAATGGGTAGTGACTGCTTCTACTGACATTTTATCACACTCCAATCCCATAAAGTTGGCACGCCCATGCCGTATAGTCGCTCCCGTAGGCTCATGTGCGAAACGCATAATTACCCAGTTTCCTTGGGGGGCATCCCATTCCAATCTCCCATTTTTGTCCATCTTTTCCGTCAGATCAACAATCTTTGAAGGATCAATTTCTGTGGAAGACAGATAATCGGGAGTCAGGTTCTTCTCTATATATTCCGAATAAAGAGCTGCACGCTCTTCCCACTGATCTATCCGGGCACGTGACGACAGCTGAATATCACCGATAGATAAATTCGGTCGATTGTCCTTCGGCAAAGCCCAATCATGAAGATTCAAACGAAAATAACGTCCGGTTATTGTAGAAAAAGAAATGGTCTTTTGCGTCCATCGATTACTGGGTGTCTGGTAAATCGGTTTCAAATCACATACCTTGCGGTAGTTTACGCCATCATCCGATACTTCCAGTTGGCCTACATCGGGTAATTTCTGATAACCCATACCATAAAAACTATCGGCCGGGGGACCCGGAGGATTCATTGCTCCCGTCGAAGATTTGGCTCCACGCGGACGTATCCGGTAACTAATACTTCTGGCTGTAAAATCCCCTCCAAAATCCAGATTTACATAGATAGATTTTCCGGATGGTTGAAGAGGGATATCTACCATTGAACCGCCCGGTTTTAACAGAGATTCGCCCGACAACTGCGGAAGGCTGCAAGTTACTTTAGGTTTACGATCACGAGATGTCTGCCAAGCATCTTGGGGAGCAGGAAAAGCCAACACAGCCACGTCCCAGAATTCGCTTCTTCCCGGTACAGGAAGGATAGCCGACAAGTGTTTCCCACCGGTTACCAATGTATCACTGGCTGTCAACCGCTGCATTCCTAGTTTTTTTGTGATCCAAGGACCACCTGCAACAAATCCGTTAGAGAGATTTATTTCGAAAGAAAGTCCGATACGTTTAGCCTCCGAAGCTGCAAAACGAAGCATATCCCACCATTCAGGCTCGAAAGCGCGCAATGCATTCTCACATTTCCCATGTACCTGGTCATAATAAACTACCCCGCCAACACCCGCTCTCTTATACGCTTCCAAATCGGCGGTAATACCTTCTCGAGTAGTCTCCGTTTCGCCATGAAACCACCAAACCTTCGTCCGCGTAGAATCTTGCGGATGAGAAAATTCTTCCCATGATTGTGTCAATGTCGCTCGTTTGATATCCGACTGACTAGAGCAAGCCATACAAGACAACAAACATCCCATTGCAAATACTAAACCTTTCTTTTTCATCATACTTACTTATTAAATCTCCAGTTCAACTTCATTTCTACTAAGTAGCAGTTTTCATGGACAAAAGTAACACGGGGAGATTATCCAGACATGCAGTCCAGTACAAATAAATGGAATTAAATCCTATTTACAGTGGAAAACGTACAAGAAAATATGTTTTTGTACAGGACTACAAATTTGAGTCTGGGCAAACCTCTTTCTTTGTAACCAGAAATATTTTTAATTCAAATATCATGGGAATTTTGCAGAAATCGTATTTACTGCCCACGCTACTGTTCAGTTTTATGTCATTGTCCTGCCAGTCCAATACAGGCACAGGATTAGAAGACATTGTCGTCATAAAGCAAGTGGGCGCATCCGCCACACCGGATAAAATTGTGCCCATTGAAGGAGCACCTTTCAATATTCCGCAACTGAAAAGACCTACTTTTCCGGAACTGACTATTAATATAGGAGATAAAGGAGTCAAAAGTAACACTCCTATAACTCCTATTATCAACCAAATCATTGAGGAAGTTTCCCGGAAAGGCGGTGGCACAGTCATTATCCCGGAAGGAAAATGGCAATCAGGACGTATCACACTAAAAAGTAATGTAAATCTTCATCTGGCAGAAGGAGCAGAAGTTGAATTTGCCGGTAATGCAGAAGACTACCTGCCTGCTGTGTTCACAAGACATGAAGGAATAGAAATTATGGGGCCCGGGTCATTTATCTACGCTAACGGTGAAAACAACATAGCCGTCACAGGGAAAGGAACCATTTATGGACCGTCCTTAGATGCCGAAATCAGACAGCGTCCCAATGGCAATACAGTGGTAGAAAACGATATTCTCGCCCACGCCGCTATTCAGGAACGAGTATTCGACGGTATGGAAGGCAGGGGATTCTATAAGCCCAAAACAATTTCACCAATCAACTGCACCAATGTGTTAATCGAAGGAATAACAATGGAACGCAGTACTTTCTGGAATGTCTGCCCAATTTATTGTGAGAATGTTATTATCAGAGGGATTACCGTCAATTCTATCGGAATCCCCAGTGGTGACGGAATTGATATAGAATCCTGCAAGAATGTTCTTATTGAATATTGCACCCTAAATTGCGGAGACGATTGTTTCACCTTGAAAGCTGGACGGGCAGAAGATGGTCTGCGTGTTGGTAAACCGACAGAAAACGTTGTGATCCGTTATTCTCTGGCACAGAAAGGACATGGTGGCATCACTTGCGGCAGCGAAACGGCATTCTGGGGCTATACTTACCCTATCGACAAAGTCTCACCCAATATATGTTCACGACTGTGTTTTTGACGGCACTCAAGTGGGCATCCGTTTCAAAACCCGCCGCAACCGTGCCGGAGGAGTATATGACGTTTTGTATGAAAAGATACGTATGACCAACGTAGAAGAAGCATTCAAATGGGATTTATTAGGTAGTAAACGTTATGTGGGAGAACTGGCCGAACGTTATCCGCCAAGAGCGATCAATAAACTGACGCCTGTGATAAAAGATATCCATATCAGAAACTTTATCATAGAATCGGCTGACAAGATTTTGAGTATTAATGGTATTCCCGAAATTCCTTGCAAGAATGTACTCATTGAAAACGGAAAAATCAACAGTGAGAAGTTAATCGGTGCTTTAAATGATGTGGACGGATTTACCATGCGTAATATAGATATCCTTGCTGAAGATAATAGAATCAACATACTTGATAGCCGGAATATATTATTTGAGAACGTAAATTTTACAGTTCCCAATGACGAAATACTCACAGACATAAAAGGAGATAAATCTCAAAATATTATTCTCCAGAACGGAGATTCAAAGACTGTATGTACAAGAGAAAATCCCATTAAAGTAAAGAAACTTAGTCAGTTTTTTCCGAAAGGTCAATAAGTCATTTCAATAGGTAGACAGATATATAGATGGATTTCATGGATTAGCTAAAATCGACTATAAACAAAGTGTTTATAGTCGATTTTATTTAAGTTAAGTTCTAACAACGCAATGGCAATCATCAATCCAGCTTATAAATCTCCGTACCTGCCAACAGAAAACATCCCACCCCATAATCCTCAAAATCAGGAACACTCTTATAAGTTACAGGCTGACTATCCTTAGGTTCTTTTCCGCTTCCCTGTACATAACCGAGAAAACCATTTGGATGTACACACTCTTTTACTAACGCATTCCATGCTTTTATAATAACAGGCAGATATTCCTGCTTATCCAATAAACCATTCCGCACTCCCCATGCCATACCATATACAAATAAGGAAGTACCGGAAGCCTCTTTTCCACCATAATTTGATTCATCATGCAGGCTCACATTCCAAAAACCGTCTTCCCGTTGGCAGGCTTTCAAGGCTTTACTCATAGCTCTAAAATCAACTACATAATCTTTACGATGAGATTCATTCGCCGGGATTTCATTCAATACCCTTGTCAAAGCAGTATATACCCATCCGTTACCTCTACTCCAAAAACAATTCTTACCGTTTGGTTCTTTATAAGGAGGAACAAAATTAGCGTCTCTCCACCACAACCCTTCTTTCTGATTGAACAGACCACCGCCAATGCTATTCCGCGAACAGGAATACATTTGCCACATTTTATCATAGTACTTCTGTTCACCGGTAAGTTTACCTAATTGAGCAAAAATGGGCATCCCCATTTGTATTGCATCAATCCAGGTCCAGTCATTCACCTGCGGCGTATTGACCAACATATCCATCGTTGCCTTGATATTCTTTATCTTATCCGGTTCAGGACTAATCTTGTACAGCTCTATATAAGCTTGCCCGCAACAATGATCGTCTGCATTACGGGTGGTATTTCCACCTCTTAATCCCCATTTATGGAAATCAGCCCAGTCATACGCATAATCATAATAACCCGAACGGGGATAAATAGTGTGCAAAGCCATCAATCCCTCATAATACACCCCTCTGGTCCAAATATTACTGGGACGGAATTTACCGATATAACTAGGCCGCGTATAATCGGCATACTTTTTCATAAAATAATCATTCACCTTAATTAAAACGTTCAATGTTTCTTTCCGATCCGGAAGAGTTTGGGCGGAAAGAAAATTCCCCCCGATTAATAGTGCTAAAACAAAAAGTAGTTGTCTTCTCATAAATATAAGTTTAATTGTTTACAATCTTTCTCTTCTACAAAAGTAGGTGGAAGCCGTCAGAGCTAAATAGAAAGGAGTACTAATTCATTGACTACAATTCAAATCAACCGGAAACATAGATACAGAAGTATGAATTAGTAGTATTTTCCATGTTTTTGTATATTTGTACAGCTAATGTCTGTTAGAAATGTCTTCCTTTGTACATCGCATCTTTACAAGGACATATTACACATTAAATAAAAAAGAAAAATGAGAAATGCAGTCTTTTATTCAATCCTTATCATACTGTTCCTTTTCGAAGGAATAAATCCGGCACAAGGAAAACAACGCCAAATGGAAGCACTAGACAGAGGATTGGTAGCTGTCAAAACTGATGATGGCGTCTTCATCAGCTGGCGCTTATCGGGTAACGAGAAAGAGGTAGCTTTCAATGTTTACAAGAACGGAAAATTATTCAAATCTGTATCTGCCAAAGATGCAACCAATCTAACGGACAAAGCAGGCAAGCTAACAGATAAATATGTAGTCAAAGCAGTTAATGAAGGAAAAGAAGGGGCGAGTTCCAAAGAGGTGACTCCCTGGGCAGAAGAATTTTTAACCCTTCAACTGAACCGTCCACAAGGGGGAATTACACCACCTAATATCACATACAACCGGGCAAGGAAGCCTGCTGTCAAAGAAGAATTTCCCAATGGACAGGAATACACATACGTTCCGGGAGATTGCGGCGTAGGCGATTTGGACGGTGATGGAGAATATGAAATCGTCGTAAAATGGAACCCTTCCAACCAGGCCGATAACTCTTTTTCTGGTATCACAGGTCCTGTTTATTTGGATGCTTATAAATTAAACGGTAAGCAGTTATGGAGAATCGACCTCGGTAAGAATATCCGGGCGGGGTCCCATTACACACAATTCATGGTATATGATTTCGATGGTGACGGTAAAACAGAACTCGTCTGCAAAACAGCACCGGGGACCGTAGACGGAAAAGGGAAAAAACTCTTTTTTGGTTCAGACGATCCCGACAAGGACTGGAGAGATTTAAGTATGAATTATAAAACTTGCGGTTATATCCTTGAAGGGCCGGAATATCTCACCATTTTTAGTGGTACGACAGGAGAAGAACTTCATACCATTCCTTACGAAGTGAAACGTGGTGAAGTAAGTTCCTGGGGAGATAATTACGGAAATCGTGTAGACCGCTTTCTTGCTTGTGTTGCTTATTTGGATGGAGTATGTCCAAGTGTTGTAATGTGTCGTGGCTATTATGCAAAAACAACTCTGGTTGCCTATGATTTTATCAATGGAAAACTGGTGAAACGGTGGGAACATATCTCTGACGTAGAAGGAAAAGGAGCATATGGACAGGGAAATCATAACTTGTCGGTGGTAGATGTGGATGGGGACGGCTGCGATGAAATCATCTACGGCTCTTGTGCTATCAATAACGACGGAACATTACTTTATCGCACCGGGCTCGGACATGGAGATGCCATGCATGTAGCCAATTTAGATCCCGATCGTCCCGGTTATCAGGTATGGGAAGTGCATGAAGAAGAAGAGGCATGGCAGACATACGGCTATGAAATGCATGATGCACAAACGGGAGAAATACTTTGGGGTGGTCCCACCAAAGGCGACAATGGTCGCGGATTAGCCGCAGATATTGATCCGAATCATCGAGGATTCGAAATGTGGAGCTCTGGTGCACCAGGAGTCTATAATTGTAAAGGAGAAAAGATTTCTGATAACAAGCCAGGCATCAGTTTCCGTATTTACTGGGATGGCGACTTACAAGATGAAATATTGAACGGAACCAATCTTTCTAAATGGAATGGGAATAAAGCAGTAACTATCAACAACTTTCCGGGCGCAATGCATTGCAATGGTACTAAAAGAACTCCTAATGTCAGTGCTGACCTCTTTGGAGATTGGCGGGAGGAAATAGTATTCTATGATGCCAATGATCCAAGTAAGCTGCGCATATATACTACGACTATTCCTACAGAACATCGTTTGTACACACTAATGCATGATCCCGTTTATCGTTTGGGAGTTGCCTGGCAAAATGTAGGATATAATCAACCGCCTCATTTAGGATTCTATATTGGAGATGGCCTGAAGAATATACCTTGGCCAAAGATGTACACACCCAGATAAACGTTTTTAATCATTCATATATGATCTCATAAACAAAGAAGGCTGCAATCTGTGATAGAATAATTGCCGCCTTCTCTATTTTATAACGTGACCTATGGTCTAACCTTTCATGAAAATCTCACGCAAAGATGTCACTCCGCAGAATATAACCGATGACATCTCCCTTATGTACGTTGGCACCTTGCTGTGCACATATTTCCACCACACGTCCGGTGAATCCGGTCAGAATCTTTTCATACTCTCCCCATGGAGTAGAAAGGTAACAAAAGACTTCGTCATGCTGATATTTACGTCCGATGAATGGCGCAATGGACGGTCCTTCTACAGAAACTTCCCAAAGCACTTGTCCGTTGTCGGGAGCAATGACCGGATCTGCCTTGGCACGTTTCAGTTTCTTTATATCTTCCTCGGAATAACCACTCTTTGCCATGGATGCATCCTTAGCATGTTGTAATTCATCCTCGAAACGTTTCTTGGCAGCACCCGACTTATAGTCACGATACTGACGATCGTGCATGGCCAGTTCAAAAAGTTCTTCGTCATCCTCTCCATACTCCCAGCCATTCTCATCCATTTCCTTGCGGTAGTCATCCAGAGCATCCGGATAGTTCGACTGCGGATCGGTATCAACAAATTCATATCCTTTAGACTTCGCCAGTTCTATAATCTCCGGAGCAAGCGTACCCGGCAGACGTCCACTCTTGCCCAGAATCATATCCCAGGTATGGTTATCTATCATTGTCCAGCGTTCTTCTCCTTTTACCAACTGCATTAAATTCATCAACGCAACATTCTTCACGTACTGACTGAAAGGAGTTACCAAAGGAGGATAACCCAATTTAGGCCATACATATTCTACTTCGTCGAAAAGCATCACAAGCAGATCGTCAAGACTAAGTTCAGGTTCATTCTTACTTCTCAATATCATATTGATACCGGAATGTACCCCTTTCAAGTCTGCCATCATAGAACCCATCATGCCACCCGGCAAACCACATTTCAATAGAAGTGAAGACATATATTTGTTGGTAGGATCCATGAAGTAACCCAAAAAGTCATCTATGAATTCCTGCGTCATCGCACGAGCCTTCATATATGCTTTCATATTGATATCGGGAACCTGGAAACCCAAATCTTTCAACATTGCCTGTACCGAAATTACGTCCGGATGCACTTTGCCCCAAGACATGGGCTCCATAGCCACATCAATAATATCCGCACCATTTTCGCAAACCTCAAGAATAGATGCCATAGATAGTCCCGGTCCGCTATGACCATGATATTGTATCAATACATCCGGATGTTTTTCCTTGATAGTCCTGACCAGTTGCCCCAACATACCGGGGCGACCGATACCTGCCATGTCTTTCAAACATATTTCAGGTGCACCGGCCTCAATCAGCTGATCGGCAATTCGAGCATAATACTCAACGGTATGCACCGGAGAATATGTGATGCAAAGAGTCGCCTGCGGAATCATACCCGCTTCCAAAGCATATTTAATGGAGGGAATTATGTTTCTCGTCTCATTCAGTCCACAGAAGATACGGGTGATATCCACCCCTTGTGCATGCTTGACTTTATACATCAATTTACGCACATCCGCCGGAACCGGATACATACGCAATGCATTCAAACCACGATCGAGCATATGTGTTTGAATGCCCGCTTCTCTAAAAGGTGCGGTAAAAGCACGGACAGCCTTATTAGGATTTTCGCCGTACAACAGATTCACTTGCTCAAAAGCACCGCCATTCGTTTCAACTCTGGCAAAACAGCCCATCTCAATAATCAAAGGAGCGATACGGACAAGCTGATCAACCCGAGGTTGATATTTACCGGAAGATTGCCACATGTCCCGATAAACAAGACTGAATTTAATTTCCTTTTTCATCATAGCCAATAATAAGTGATTTTTTCTTTGGTTAACTTCACATATACAAATATAAAGGTTTGTTTTGACATATAGTCAAAAACACTCTTTTAAAAATGGGTAAAAACAGATGTTTTATATCATAATGAAAGCAGACCGTTTCTATATACATCTAATCACCATAAATAACAAATCAAATTGTTTAATGTTCACAAACGAAGACGGATTGTTAGACCTTATTATCTGTCAAATTAAATTAGGTCATACAGCATCGCAATTATTAATTATCCAGAAAGTCCCATAAACAAGATTCATATTCTCTATATTCCGATAGAATAATTGTTATCCGATACTTAAAATATAGCAATATCTTTCCTTTAAAAGGAACGCCCCGTTGGTTTAAAACCAAGGCATCGTTCCTTTTAAACCAACGGAGCGTTCCTTTTAAACCAAGAAAATACTTATATTCAGACCTTATTTTCTAATTTTCCTAGAAGCTGCAATAGTATTCAGGAAGACTTACTTTCCTCCCTATTACTTATCCTAAAAGCATTCTATTTTAGCCATTAAAAGTGTGCCGTGTGCGATAACAGTGAAAATCAGTGAAAGAATTTAAAAGAGAAACAAATACAACAGAATTATTTGGAGGTTAGTTTGCAAAGACATACATTTGTCATGTGATTTTTTTCATAGTATTAGATTTAAGGTTAACAAAGGTTGGAGCAAAGCGTTGCTCCTTTTTTTATGTTTATGACAAACTAAGCTAATAATTGATACATTCCTCCCACCAATACACGAATTACACCTTTCATTTCAAGTTCGAAAAGAATTGCATTCATTTTCTGTACAGGAATATCTGCTTCAACAACTAATGTATTAATCTGTAAATCTCCTTGTTTCTCCAGAATATCAACCACCTTTTGCTCGTCCTCGGATAAGTCAAGGAAAAGACTGCGTTGCACATTTTCCACTTTCGCCGGATGAGCAGCAATATCCCAACCCATTGCCGATACAAAATCTTCTGCCGAAAGAAGTAAAGAAGCCTTATTATCCCGAATCAGTTGGTTACAACCTTTGGAATATTCATCATTCAGGCGTCCCGGGAAAGCAAAGCAGTCCCGGTGATAGCCTTCTGCAAGTTCGGCAGTGATTAACGAACCACCCTTCTCGGCAGACTCAATAACAATTGTAGCGTCACACATACCGGCAACGATACGGTTGCGGCTGACAAAGTTATGGCGGTCGGGATTCGTTCCGGTCAGGAATTCAGTTAACAGCCCACCATTATCAAGCATATCAATAGCTGTCTTTCGATGCACATAGGGATAGATGCGATCCAAGCCATGAGCAAGAACTCCTACCGTAGAAAGCTGATTGGCTAATGCTGCACGATGAGCGTTTATATCGACTCCATAAGCCAAGCCACTGACTACCAAGACATCAGGGCACAGTACTTTCAGATCGTGCAAAAAAGAAGCACAGATACGGGTTCCATAATCAGTAGCATGACGAGTACCTACCATATTAACGACACGGAGGGCATTCAAATCTGTATTTCCTTTGAAGAAAAGAACAACGGGAGCATCCTCACACTCTCTCAATCGGGAAGGATACTCCTCGTCGGTTATGGTCAGGCAACGAATATTATTCTTCTGAACAAAATCAAATTCCTGCTTCGCACGGTCAATGGCTTGCGGGCAATCCAACGCATTCACTACACGCCGACTTATTCCCGAAACACATTCAAGAAGTGCCTCGCGGTTATGGAATATGAACCCGGCACTTCCCGCCTCGTCCATCAAATGTTTCGCTCCAATATGCCCGATACCGGGCACCATTGTCAAAGCAATACTATAAATTTGTTCTTCTTCGGAGCTATTCATTTCAGGTAAGGTGCAAAGACGTTATCAAACAATTCGCTGTCACTCAAACGTCCATTTACTACACATACCGTTTCAACAGTGGATTTCACTACTACTTTATTATCACTTTTCCGGAAAATATCCTGATAGAACACATACTTAATGCCTTCTTTCTTCATATATAGCTTGGATACAAATTCATCTCCACTCTTCAACGGAGTTTTGAAAGCCATATTGATACGTGCTACTACGGGATCGACTCCCTGCTCATGAAGCGCTGCAAAGCTAACGCCGACCGAGGTCAGAAATTCATGCCGGGTATGTTCCAGATAATGCTGATAGTTGGCATTATTGACAATACCTTGAAGGTCGCATTCATAATCACGCACCTTCATTTCCAATTCATAGATATAGTTCATTTATCGTGAATTAAAGATTAGAGAATAATGACCGGAGCTAGCCTCTTTTCTGTTCGATATCCAGCCCTTTAAACTTTTTCAGTTCTTCGGTAGATACCAGTTTATACAGTTTGTCACTCGGACGTATCTTATCCGACTTCATAGAGAAATGCTGCCCTTTCTTTACGGTCTGCACCGGTTCCAGATCAACACGCGCTTCATCCAATGTCATAAAAACAGCGCCGGTAGTCGGTCCTGTAATCAACAGTTTGTCGCCTACGCTAACCTCGGCAGCTTCAACCAAAAACTCGGAGACTCCGATGTTAGAGAAGTATTTGATCCCTTTTCCCACGTAAATCTTACGTTCCGTTGCCGCCGATCCATAATTGCGGGTCCATTCTCCCAAACGCTGTCCGAGATAGTAGCCGTCCCAGAAACCACGGTTGAAAACGGTCTTCAGGCGTTCATCCCATGCTGCAATCTTTTCATCAGTAAAGGTATCTTCCAGATAGGCTTTGATAGCTTCTTTGTAGCATTCCACCACTGTGCGCACATACTCAGGTCCACGGGCACGACCTTCAATCTTGAACACACGCACACCTGCATCCAACATCTTATTCATAAAATGAATAGTTTTCAGGTCTTTCGGCGACATGATATATTCGTTATCAATATCCAATTCCACATCCGTTTCCTTATCACGAACGGTATAAGAACGACGACACACCTGCATACAAGCACCCCGGTTGGCAGAATGGTTCATCTCATGCAAAGAAAGATAGCATTTACCCGAAACAGCCATACAGAGCGCACCATGACAGAACATTTCAATACGAAGCTGTTCGCCACTCGGACCGCAGATATGTTCTTCCTGTATCTGCCGGTAAATCTCCGCTACCTGTTCCAGATTCAATTCACGGGCCAGTACCACTACATCAGCAAACCGGGCATAGAATTTCAACGCTTCTGCATTGGAGATATTCAGCTGGGTGGAAAGATGCACCTCCTGCCCTATCCGGCGGGCATAGTCCATCACTGCAACATCAGCCGCAATCACAGCCGAAATTCCCGCTTCCTTAGCCGCATCGACAATCGTATGCATTAAAGGAATATCTTTATCATAGATAATGGTGTTCACCGTCAGGTAGCTTTTCATCCCGTGCTCATCGCACGTGCGGGCTATTTCCCGCAAGTCATCAATCGTGAACGTATTGGCCGAACGGGCACGCATATTCAAGTTTTCTATACCGAAATAGATAGAATCGGCACCTGCCTGAATGGCCGCAGCTAGAGATTCGCGCGAACCTACAGGAGCCATAATTTCAAAATCTTTCAAACTAAGACTCATAGAATATATACTTATTTGTATCAGTTAAGCAAATGAATGCGTACAAAGGTAGGCTTTTTTCCGTATTTTTGCAGCGAAAAGAAGAAGTTACTTCAATCATAAACAGCAAATAACAAAATCGTATATGAAGATTAACCATATAGACTTGGGAAAACATCCTATCCTGCTTGCTCCCATGGAAGACGTGACCGACCCGGCTTTCCGCCTGATGTGCAAAAAGTTCGGAGCGGACATGGTATATACTGAATTTGTATCGAGTGACGCACTGATACGTGCTGTCAGCAAGACAGCGCAGAAGTTAAACATCAGTGATGAAGAACGTCCCGTCGCCATTCAGATATACGGCAAAGATACGGAAACCATGGTGGAAGCCGCAAAGATTGTGGAACAGGCACAGCCTGATATTTTGGATATTAACTTCGGATGCCCGGTGAAAAGAGTGGCCGGAAAGGGTGCCGGAGCAGGAATGTTGCAGAATATCCCTCAAATGCTGGAGATTACCCGTGCTGTAGTGGATGCGGTAAAAATCCCCGTAACGGTGAAAACCCGTCTGGGGTGGGACGCCAACAACAAAATTATCGTAGAGCTGGCAGAACAGTTACAGGATTGCGGTATTGCCGCATTAACCATACACGGTCGTACCCGTGCACAAATGTACACCGGAGAAGCGGACTGGACGCTGATAGGAGAAGTAAAAAATAATCCGCGGATGCATATCCCGATCATCGGCAACGGGGATGTGACAACGCCTCAACGCTGCAAGGAGTGTTTCGACCGTTATGGAGTGGACGCTGTTATGATAGGCCGTGCCAGCTTCGGCCGTCCATGGATATTTAAAGAGATGAAGCATTATCTGGAGACAGGCGAGGAACTGCCGCCACTAAGTTTTGAATGGTGTATGGAAGTCCTCCGCCAGGAAGTGATTGACAGTGTAAACCTACTCGACGAACGCAAAGGTATCTTGCACGTGCGCCGTCACTTGGCTGCAAGCCCGTTATTCAAAGGAATCCCTAATTTCCGTGACACCCGCATCGCTATGTTACGTGCCGAGACCAAAGAGGAGCTGTTTCAGATATTTAATGAAATACTCACCAACAGAGAAAGTAGCCCGAAAAATTAAATACGATATTTATAGCATTGCATCCTTGAAGATAGTATTATGGAGCAATGCTATTTTATTTGAACATCGGTTGCGCAAACCACTTTTTAAACATCCAAGTTACCACCACATACAACAAGAATGCGGAGAAAAAGCCTACAATAGCATCAATGACATAATGAGCCTGAATATATACAGTAGCTCCACAAAGCAGCATATAGAAAGGTATCAGGCAAGCAAACAGCTTCTTACTGCCCCGCCATGCCATAATCATCAGAATGGTAGAAATGCCGACATGCGAACTTGGAAATGCGGCCGTAGGCCGTTCGCCCACTTGTTGGGAGCCTTCCACTAAACTATAAAAGAACCCATGCTGATAGCCCGGACCGGGAAGCAATTCCTGATGATGATTGAAATAATCACCGATAGCCGGAAAAATTCCTTTAGAAACATTATCAAATCCAATGGCAGGAAAATAGAATTGAGGTCCTGCAACAGGTACGAATATATATATCAGATAATAGATAAAGAAGGAAGTGACAAGCACAAAAGACATCTTTTCAAACCACTCGAACCTATAAATGAAATAGAATAACGCCACAATCAACATCATCGGATAATAGAAGAAATATCCCATATTGAACGCCTCACTGACCAGAAGATGCGGGAACGTATGACAAAACCAGATAGCAGGTTGCCCATTAAAAATAAACTGTTCGGTGATAGCGAAGACATGATCCAGATTCGGAAAGAACCGGTTGAACTCGAAAGTATCCGGATACCAGTAAGAAAGCAGGCTCATCTGAATGACGATGCGTACAAACGCCGAAAACTTACAGGGAGCAAGCCGGTAGAGATACATCAACAGAAAAGTCATTGCAGCAATCATAGCCCTATCCAGCAACATGTGCCATGGATGATCCATTCGCTGAAACAGGAATAGAATCAAAATAGAGGTCAACAGATTATAAATCAATGTAATCTTCTCCACAGCAAACAACCCTTTCCGGGTTTCTACTCGCTTAAATAAGTCTAAAGCCATCCTTCGTTTTTATACCAGGCAATGGTTTCATGGACTCCCTTTTCCAAATCATATTCGGGCGCATATCCCAGTTCATTAATTGTCGGGATGATGTCACATTGCCAATTGCGTTGTTTCATTATCTTATATTTATCCGAATTTAGTGTACTGCTCTTTCCGGAACGTGTAGCAATAAATTCAGCGAGCAAAGATATAACTTTTAGCACAATTAACGGACATTTCAGATGAAGAACAAACGGATTACCCAATTCTTTTTGTATCAGGTCCGAAAACGCACGACTCTTATACACATTCCCGTCTGTCAGGAAATACGTTCTACGGGTAACATTTTTCTCTATTCCCAGGAAAATAGCTTGCACAATGTCTTTCACATAAACAAAAGTAAGGTCTTGACGCCGGAAACCCACCGAGAAATCAACATGCTTCTGAATAGATTTCGCCATAAGGAAATAATCTGTTTCACGAGGTCCGTAAACTCCCGTAGGACGATAAATGACATAAGGAAAACCGGGAATACTCTGAATATACAGTTCCGCTTTCAGTTTACTGAACCCATAAGCCGTATTGGGCGCCGGAGTATCATCCGCCTCAATCGGAGTATAATCCTTCTCACGTACAGGACCGAATACACTCAACGTGCTGATATATATAAACTGCTTCGGAACCATATTCAACGCTTTCAGCGTGTCTATAAAATATTTAGTCTGGAGATAATTGACATAATCAAAAGTCTTTTTGTCAGAGCATTTGGTGACACCGGCACAATGAATGATATAATCAAACTTGTTATAAGTACCTTTATGCCCGGAGAGTTGGGCACGAAGTTCATTAGGATGCGCAAAGTCCAGTTCCAGAAAATGAATCTTCCGGTTTTTTAAATATTTCTTACTGCTCGTAGAACGAATCCCTGCCCACACACCAAACCTTCGTTTCAACGCTTCCTCTACGATGAAACTTCCTATAAAACCGCTTGCGCCCGTAATTAAAACACTCTCCATTATTACTCTCTAGGTTCTGCGTGAATATTAATAAAAGTACCTCACTAAACATTTTCTTGATAATGCCACAAAGATACAATAAATATAAAACAAAAGCCATTTTGCTTTTCTCAATTATTATTTGTCGCACTCAACCCGTTGAAAAACCCCGATACCCTTTAAATACCACTTAAATACAACGATAAAATTATGAGTTATCCCCAACTTTGTAATATACCTTATCAGAACCAACCTGACCTATTACGGAAAATCAAATACAAGACTGCAAAGTTATTTTTCTTTCCTCAAAGTTTCGATAAGGAAAATATTCCTATATCTTTGTAACTAGATATTTTTAAAAGACTACATTATGGCGAAAAAGAAAGAAAAGAAAGAGAAGAAAGCCGGCAAGAGAATGAGTAAAAAACAGTTAGCCGCGCTATTGATAGACTTTTTCCATGCCAAACAAAGCGAGACGCTGAGCATGAAATATATTTTCTCAGAGTTACATCTCACCACTCACCCGCAGAAAATGCTATGCGTCGATATTCTTCACGAAATGCTGGATGATGACTATATCAGCGAAATAGAAAAGGGAAAGTTCCGTCTCAACAATCATGGAACAGAGATGACCGGCACCTTCCAACGGAAAAGTAACGGAAAGAATTCCTTCATCCCCGAAGGAGGGGGCGATCCTATCTTTGTGGCCGAACGCAACTCGGCCCATGCGATGAACAACGACAAAGTAAAGATCACCTTCTACGCCAAACGTAAAAACAAGGATGCCGAAGGGGAAGTAATAGAAATACTGGAACGTGCCAACGATACATTTGTCGGTACACTGGAAGTAGCCAAGTCGTATGCTTTTCTGGTGACGGAAAACCGTACACTTGCCAATGACATCTTTATCCCGAAAGAAAAGCTGAAAGGTGGTAAAACCGGAGACAAAGCAATTGTGAAAGTGACTGAATGGCCGGACAAGGCAAAAAATCCTATCGGACAAGTCATTGATATACTTGGCAAAGCCGGTGAAAACACTACGGAGATGCACGCCATTCTTGCCGAATTCGGTTTGCCTTATGTCTATCCGAAGTCGGTAGAGACAGCGGCAGACAAGATTCCCGCCGAAATTTCAGCCGAAGAGATTGCCAAACGTGAGGACTTCCGCAAAGTTACCACTTTCACTATTGACCCGAAAGATGCCAAAGACTTCGACGATGCACTTTCTATCCGCAAATTGAAAGAAGGATTGTGGGAAGTAGGTGTACACATCGCCGATGTGACGCATTACGTGAAAGAAGGAGGAATCATTGACAAAGAGGCAGAAAAACGCGCCACTTCCGTCTATCTGGTGGACCGCACCATTCCGATGCTTCCCGAACGATTGTGTAACTTCATCTGTTCCCTCCGCCCGAATGAAGAAAAGCTGGCTTTCTCCGTAATCTTCAATATTACCGAAAAAGGTGAAGTCAAGGATTCACGCATCGTTCATACGGTTATCAACTCCGACCGCCGCTTTACTTACGAAGAGGCACAGCAAATTATCGAGACAAAAGAAGGAGACTTCAAGGAAGAAGTACTCACACTGGATACTATCGCCAAAGCACTTCGCGAAAAACGTTTCTCAGCAGGAGCTATCAACTTCGACCGTTACGAAGTGAAGTTCGAGATCGATGAGAAAGGGAAACCTATCAGCGTTTACTTCAAGGAGTCAAAAGACGCCAATAAGCTGGTAGAAGAATTTATGTTGCTTGCCAACAGAACCGTAGCCGAAAAGGTAGGACGTGTGCCGAAGAATAAGAAAGCCAAAGTGCTCCCTTACCGTATCCACGACCTGCCCGACCCGGAAAAGCTGGAAAACTTGTCGCAGTTCATCGCCCGTTTCGGCTATAAAGTACGTACAAGCGGTACAAAAACAGATATTTCAAAGTCTATTAACCACCTTCTGGACGATATTCATGGTAAGAAAGAAGAGAATCTGATTGAAACAGTTTCTATCCGTGCCATGCAGAAAGCGCGTTACTCTACGCATAACATCGGCCACTACGGACTGGCATTCGAATATTACACTCACTTCACCTCACCGATCCGCCGTTTCCCGGATATGATGGTACATCGTCTGTTGACGAAGTACATAAACGGAGGACGCAGCGTATCAGAAGCCAAATACGAAGACCTCTGCGACCACAGTTCGAACATGGAGCAAATAGCTGCCAACGCTGAACGCGCTTCTATCAAATATAAACAGGTAGAATTTATGAGCGAACGCTTGGGGCAGATTTACGATGGCGTAATCTCCGGTGTAACCGAATGGGGACTCTACGTAGAACTGAACGAAAATAAATGTGAAGGTTTGGTGCCCATCCGCGATCTGGATGATGATTATTACGAATTTGACGAGAAGAACTATTGCCTTCGCGGACGTCGTAAAAACAAGATATATAGTCTGGGAGATGCTATTACCGTTCGCGTAGCACGTGCCAACCTTGAGAAGAAACAATTGGATTTTGAATTAATAGAAAAATAAGTTCACCACAAAGGGGAAGCTAACAACCATTATGAAAACCTTTATCATCGAAGACAAACAAAGAATCGAGTCTATTATTCTTCATTGTGACGTTTGTTTTGTAGGTATAGTCGATATGGAAGGTAATCCATACGTAGTTCCGATGAACTTCGGTTATGAAGACGGCATTATCTATCTCCACTCCGGGCCCGAAGGCAGTAAAGTGGAAATGTTGGAACACAATAATAATGTCTGTATCACTTTTAGTCTCGGACACAAGCTTGTCTATCAGCACGAAAAAGTGGCTTGCAGTTACAGTATGCGTTCTGAAAGTGCGATGTGTCGCGGAAAAGTAGAGTTCGTTGAAGACATGGAAGAAAAACGTGGCGCATTGGACATTATCATGTGTCATTATACGAATAATGAATTTAATTACTCCGATCCGGCTGTCCGTAATGTTAAAGTATGGAAAGTACCGGTAGACCGGATGACGGGAAAAGTATTCGGCCTGCGAGCTGATGAAAAGCCATAGATATGAAAAAATTAGTATGTGGACTTACCTTGTGTCTGTCTGTCGGCAACATCTTTGCCGGCAGTACAAAAGACATATACAAGAAGAATTGGATTGACTTTAATAAGAACGGAGTCAAGGACGTATACGAAGACCCTGCCGCTCCTATTGAAGCCCGTGTTGCGGATTTGCTGTCGCAAATGACGCTGGAAGAGAAAACCTGCCAAATGGCTACTTTATACGGTTCGGGGCGGGTATTGAAAGATGCATGGCCCACTGCCGAATGGTCAAAGGAAATCTGGAAAGACGGTATCGGGAATATTGACGAACAGGCGAACGGATTGGGTAAATTCGGTTCCGAGCTTTCTTATCCGTATGCCAACAGTGTAAAGAACCGCCACGAAATACAACGCTGGTTTGTAGAACAGACACGGTTGGGCATTCCCGTTGACTTTACCAATGAAGGAATACGCGGATTGTGCCACAATCGGGCTACCATGTTTCCTGCCCAATGCGGACAAGGTGCCACGTGGAACAAGAAACTGATCCGAGAAATTGCGAAAGTCACTGCTGATGAGGCAAAAGCGCTCGGATATACCAATATTTACGCCCCGATTCTGGACATTGCCCAAGACCCGCGCTGGGGACGGGTAGTAGAGAGTTATGGCGAAGATCCTTATCTGGCAGGCGAACTGGGAAAACAAATGATTCTCGGTCTGCAAGCCGAAGGACTGGCAGCCACTCCGAAACATTTTGCCGTCTATAGTATCCCGGTTGGAGGACGTGATGGAGGTACACGTACCGACCCGCACGTGGCTCCGCGTGAGATGAAGACTCTTTATTTGGAACCCTTCCGCAAAGGAATTCAGGAAGCAGGAGCCTTAGGGGTAATGAGCTCTTATAATGATTATGACGGAGAACCCGTCTCCGGGAGTTATCATTTCCTTACTGAAATTCTGCGTCAACAATGGGGGTTCAAGGGATATGTAGTATCGGACAGTGAAGCAGTGGAATTCCTGCATACAAAACACCGCATTACCCCGACTGAAGAAGAAATGGCGGCACAAGTAGTAAATGCAGGACTGAATATCCGCACCAACTTCACCCCGCCACAAGATTTTATCCTCCCTTTACGCCGTGCAATCAGCGAAGGAAAAATCTCTTTGCATACCCTCGACCAACGTGTAGGTGAAATCTTACGTGTCAAATTTATGTTGGGGCTTTTTGATAATCCGTACCCAGGTGATGATCGTCATCCAGAAACAGTAGTACACAATGCCGCTCATCAGGAGGTATCTATGAAAGCGGCTTTAGAGTCTATTGTTCTTCTGAAAAACGAGAATCAGATGCTTCCGTTGTCCAAGAGCCTCAACAAAATAGCAGTTATCGGTCCGAATGCAGAAGAAGTGAAGGAACTGACGTGCAGATACGGCCCTGCCCATGCTCCTATCAAGACTGTATATCAGGGAATCAAAGAATATCTGCCTAATGCAGAAGTCAGCTATGCAAAGGGATGTAACATCATTGACAAGTATTTCCCAGAAAGTGAATTATACAATGTTCCTTTGGATACACAGGAACAAGCTATGATTAATGAAGCAGTAGAACTGGCAAAAGTTTCGGACATCGCTATTCTTGTATTAGGCGGAAATGAGAAGACGGTTCGGGAGGAATTTTCCCGTACCAGCCTCGATCTCTGCGGGCGTCAGCAGCAGTTGCTGGAAGCTGTATATGCAACAGGAAAGCCAGTAGTTTTGGTAATGGTAGACGGAAGGGCAGCAACAATCAACTGGGCCAACAAATACGTTCCCGCTATTGTGCATGCCTGGTTCCCCGGTGAATTTATGGGGAATGCTATTGCTAAAGTCCTTTTCGGAGATTACAATCCGGGCGGTCGTCTGGCTGTAACTTTCCCGAAGTCAGTAGGACAGGTTCCATTTGCATTTCCATTCAAACCCGGCTCCGATTCAAAGGGGAGAGTCCGTGTAGACGGAGTTCTTTATCCTTTCGGATATGGGTTAAGTTACACTACTTTTGAATATTCAGCCTTGAAGATCTCCAAACCGGTTATAGGTCCACAAGAAAACATGACCCTTTCGTGTATCGTAAAGAATACCGGGAAAAGAGCTGGAGATGAAGTAGTTCAGCTTTATATTCGGGATGATTTCAGCAGTGTGACTACCTACGACAAGGTGTTACGTGGCTTCGAACGTATTCATTTGCAACCGGGAGAAGAACAGACAATCAGCTTTACCCTTACTCCTCAAGACTTGGGGTTATGGGACAAGAACAATCAGTTTACGGTAGAACCGGGTAGTTTTTCAATAATGATAGGAGCTTCATCACAAGATATACGGTTGAAAGGAAGTTTTGAAGTGCAATAAACCCCAATCAATAATATAAATCCATAAGAACCGGTAATAATTTTGTTTTCCTCACTAAAAAGTGAAACAGAAATTATTACCGGTTCTTCAGATTTCTATTTTCATCTATCAGTTCAACAGATTGATTCTATTAAAGTTTACTGACTTCACTATCTATATAGTCTGCTCTATTCCTTAACCACGTCTTCAACTCTTTCACTTTTGTATCGAATGAACGAGTATTTTCCCATAATTCACTATTCCTTTCCACAGAGGGTTTAAGCATTACAGCATAATCATCTACATATTGTAACAATGCATCTAGCTTATTATTCTTGAAATCTTGCCAAGTTCTCTTATATATCGCTTTCACACGGCTATCTTGTAGAAAGCGTTGGAAAAATGCCGTACCGACTCCATTCATGCTACTTGAAAATAACGGTGTGTTGTAACGTCCAAAATGATTACTCGTACCTTCATAATCATACGCCCAATCAAAATCCCAGATAGGTCCCATTACATACTTGCCATTTCCTTCTTTATGGAGAAAAACACTTTTAGGATGATTTATCTCCATGTTGTGTACCAAGTTAAAGGTTATCAGAAATTTGGCAACCGATTCAATATCAATCATGTCTACATAGCTATTTCCTTCTAACGGTTCTTTTGCAAATTGTGTCGTGAATGCATTAAAGTCCTTCTTCCAATATTCAAATTGCTCTGTGGTCAAATCAGGGTCTTTCACCATTACAGGGAGGTTAAATGCAGTCGATTTAAACTTAGGCTCATCATCCCAATAAGAATCAAGTTCCCACATGACACTGTTGTTTTCATCCAAATCTACACGGTTTTCTTTAACCTCTATCTGTTCGGTCAACAAGTAAGAACCTTTATAAATTCCGTTTAAAACCACATCTACAGGAATTGCATGATTGGTAAAAGGAAGTTCCAGCAGCCGACCTATCTTGAATGCAACCGAGTTAAGCATTAACGTAGGATCAAGATGATTTGCCAACAACACATAATTCTTGGCTTTCCCCAAACCACAGATCTCTGCTTTCTTATTAAGTTTCAGTCGATAAGGCTTTTTAGGATATCCCCACGTTGAATTGCCACGTCCCTTCACCTCGGTTTTCCCTGTATAATCCTCATAGCCCCCTCTACCGTTAACAGCCAAAGTACCCTCCAGATAATAATCCTTACTTGGTATTTCCGCTATAGACGGATCTGTCGTCGTAATAGTCAATTCAGGAATAGCAGATAATAAGAATTCAGCCTTTACTGTATATTGAAAAGTCTCCCCATTTCTCATTATAAACTGATAAACTACGGGAGATGAAAAATCATTCTTTGTCATTCCACTTTTCTGTTCTACCTCGTCCACCAGTACTTTTACAGCATTCGTGGTAAATGTAGGGATAAGCTCGGATTGTGAGAATGTAACAAGGGGTATTATACTTTCTTCTCCAATAAAAGAGGAAACATCAGCAGTCAAGAATGCATTATTCTTTTTCAAAAAGCGGAAAGCAGAAAGCACTCCGGTATCTTTCAATGCAATTTCCACTGTATATTGCTGTTTACTGCCATCTTCTGCTTCCACAGTAAAAACCAATGGCTGCGAATAATCATTTGAGGTAACTCCGGATTCCTGCTCAACTCCATTTATCGTGATAGATTTTCCATTATATTCGAATACGGCAATTAATGATTTCAAATCATCATACTTATCCAATGGCAATGTAATCACACTCCCCTGAATAGAGGCTTCCACATCATTTGCGACCTTACCTTGATTATCACTTTTCAAAATAGAAAAGTTCAGCAATTCCTTCGTTGAAGAGATTGAGGGTTCTTCGTCTTTACAGGCGGAAAATAGTAAGAAAATAGTTACTAAAATCCCTAAAGTATTGTTTAACATAGTATTAAATAAAAATGGTTACTTGGCAAATATACGATTTTGCCAAATAACCACCCGATTATTCTCTCTCTTTTTTCTAAAATTCAGTGTATCATAAAGGATATTCCTCAAAAGCATACAAAATAGTAGACAAATAACGTTCGCCTGTATCGGGCAGCAACGCCACAATCATCTTCCCTTCATTTTCCGGGCGTTTTGCCAGTTCTGTCGCCGCATAAACAGCAGCACCCGAAGATATGCCGACCAGCAATCCTTCCAGCTTCGCCAGTTCACGGCTTGTACGAATGGCATCATCATTCTGCACCCGAATAATTTCATCTACGACGGAAGCCTTGTAAGTCTTCGGAATGAAACCCGCACCGATTCCCTGAATCTTATGAGGCCCAGGCTTTCCTCCGGAAAGAACCGGCGAATCAGACGGTTCTACCGCTACCACCCTCACACTGGGGTCGCGCATCTTCAATGCTTCACCTACTCCGCTAACTGTCCCGCCAGTACCCACGCCGGCCACAAAGATATCGACTTTCCCCTCGGTATCTCTCCATATTTCCAGGCCGGTAGTACGTAAATGCATGGCGGGGTTAGCAGGATTTTCAAATTGTTGTAAGATAACAGAGTCCGGAGTTGCCGCTTTCAGTTCTTCCGCTTTGGCAATTGCTCCTTTCATACCATCCGCACCGGGAGTCAGGACCAATTCTGCTCCCAAAGCTTTCAAAAGATTGCGGCGTTCAACACTCATCGTGTCGGGCATTGTCAATATCAACTTATAACCTTTGGCAGCAGCCACAAAAGCCAGTCCTACTCCGGTGTTGCCACTAGTCGGTTCTATAATAGTAGCTCCCGCTTGCAAAACACCTTTTACCTCAGCGTCTTCAATCATCGCCAAAGCAATACGGTCTTTAACGCTTCCGGCAGGGTTAAAATATTCAAGCTTCACTACCAGGCGAGCTTTCAAATTCTTACTCTTATTATAATTACTAAGTTCCAACAACGGAGTGTTACCAACCAGGTCCGTCAATTTTCTTGCTATCTTCTCCATATATATCCGTTTTAAATTCATACGTTTTAATATATGACAAAGATAGCGCGGATTCTGTTCAGGCGAAATACCACAGATGTGGTAATTTCATACCACATCTGTCTTACAGAAAATCTGCCCGCATCGGAGTAAATGTGTCAATCAGCACGCCTGCTTCGAGACAAACACAGCCATGAGGTTTATTAGGAGCCACATAATAGCCATCTCCTGCCGATAGTATTTCTTTCTGTTCGCCAATCGTTAATTCGAACTTTCCACTTACCACATAAGTAGCCTGACTGTGATGATGTTCGTGCATTGTGCCGACAGCTCCTTTTTCAAACTGCACTTTTACCATCATCAACTGTTCGTCATAACCCATTATCTGACGACGGATTCCCGGACCCGGGTTCTCCCACTTCAGTTCCTTTTCAAACTGAAAGACTTCACTACACATCTTCATATTTATCAAATATTAATCTATTAAATAAAAACAAAGATAGCCTTTTAGTCCATTGACAGCAAAATAAAGGCAGCCTTCATTAACAAATCTCATAAATTATCCTGAATATGCTTTGAACAGTGCACCTATAACCGGACATTCAAAACCGGATGTCCTTCCATCGGCATTCTTCTCGACACATGACCTGCTTTGGAGAAAATCAGCACATCATCTGCCGCAACTTGCTTCAGCACATATTCCCCTTTCTTATTAGTCACTGCCAATTCTTTCTCATTTCCTACCGAATAAATACGGACTCCTTCTATGGGAGTAGCCTGTACGTCTCTGACCACCCCACGCACTGTTATCTTTTTACCTTTTCCAATCTTACCCTTATCCTGTTCCTTACTCGCCATAGTAATCAATCAGGCAGGCAAAGAATGGAAAAAGTACTCTGTAACTGTGGATATTCCCGTCAATGTGCTAGTCAAGTTTGTATTCAAGCTATGCGCAGGTGCCAATAACCAACTGACCGGTTATAACGCAACGCCAACAGAAAATGTAGTTTATTGGTTTGATGACGTTTCCCTAAAACTTGCTACGGAATAAACAGAACACATTAATTTACAGAACTCAAACTTTATGTCTTTAGTAAAGTAAGAGTACGTCAAATAGAAGAAGGTTCTGATATCCAAGTACATTTAACGGGAGTCTCTATAACTCAAAATGGCGACAATATCCCTACGGGAGATATTTGTCGCCATCATGAATAAAAAACTTCTACCTATCTTACATTTCCTCTATCAGAGGTTTGTATTTGTCATATAACTCTTTCGAGATAATCACACTATTTCCGACAGGTTGTTCGGGGAAAGTTCCGATACAGTCTTTCCACCAACGTTCTTCGTATTCGGTAACATCCTTCTTGTAGTCCTCGTATTTCGCATCATCAAAATTCTGCCCCGCAAGGACGGCACGATCGACTGCGGCAAAAAACATTTTCCAACGTTCCGCATAGAAAGTGGAAATCAGTCCCGACCAGGAACGGCTGGCATAGTCATTCAGGAGCGAAGCCTTTTCTCCCCATGTAGTCAGCAGGTTACGGGCATTCTGTTCAAAGTAGAGCTTTTCTTTTTCATTTGCTCCCAGTTTGCGGGCGTCACTGATCCATTTTCCCATAAGGAAAGCAGACTGGGTGGATAATACACGATCCATATCGCTCAAAATGCCAAGCATAAGTTGCTCTTTAGCTTTCATGGTTTTAAAGTCGCCTTTCTGATAAGCCTTTTCGTAGTCTTTGAATACAGCCCAGAAGTAGTTTCCAAGAAGTTGGCGGGTGACGTTAACAACATCGAACGAATAGGAAGTACCCTTGCCGTCCGCTTCGAGCATTAATCCGAGAATAGACAAGAGCGTTTTGTTACTGTATCTGAAACGGGGATTCGCATAATAAGTTTTAAACTTGCCGAAAGTGGGGCGGATACTCAACATTGCACATTGTCCGGGACGGCTCGGATCGGCATAAATACTGTCAATCAGTAGTTTCCAGGCAGTTTTTCCCTTCGCATTATCCCTCCCGATACGCCGTACAGCCAGTTCTTCCGTCCAACGCGGGACGTCTTTATGTATATCTATATCCCAAGCTTTTTCGAACACATAATTATAAACAAAAGGATTACAGTCGAAACCTTCGAGAGTAGAGCCCAGTCCTTCGAAGTTCTTGCCGCCATTAGCAAATGTATTTTCGAGACGCTTGTTGATATCGTATAGATTGCCTACCAATACCGTATTACCGCCAAAGTTACCAAGATAACACCAGATATAAGGAACTCCAAAATATTTATCGGTCTGTTGCCATACTTCGTGCCGTTCACAGTAATAATCCAGAAGCAGCGATTTCTTGGAAGGGAAGGCAGTGATATAAGCCTTAATCCGCTCATTCGTCCAGTCTTTCTTTTCATTCCAGAACAGCCAGGTCATTTGCAGCCAGACAGCTTTTTTATCTGCTTTCTCCAGACTTTGGTACACCTGTCGGCTGACACGTCTCAAATAAGACGGCTCATAGCTGGGTGCTTCCAACTCATTGAACAAGTCGATGCCGTAGATATGATCGGTGCCGTAAATAGAGTTCTGTTCTTCCAGAAACATTTTCTGAATCTTTGTGAACAACGGGTCCATTGGGTCAAGGAAGCTACAAGCGTATTGATCGGAATAGCCTGCCCACGCTCCCAGTTTGGTTATCTTGGCATCGGGATAAATACGTTTCAATTCTTGCGGCACATGACCGGCAAAAGCAGGAAGAACAGGTTTCATGTTCAGCTCCCGTTCACGGGCTACAATCTTTTTCTGCAACTCCTCCTGTCCGTCGAGCCAGGACATCGGCAGATTTCCCTGCCAATAGTCAATATTCAACATACGGTGCCACGGCAAATGTGCAGGGCCTGTGAAATAATTGCGTACTTCGCTTTCCGACAACCCGAGTTTTGTCCACACTTTCAACCAGATAGATTCCTGACCGGTGATTGCCAGCGGAAGGTTGATACCATTCAATGCCATCCAGTCAATAAAATGCTCCCAATCCTCCCATTGCCACCACGGCATTGTATAACCAAAAGTACAGTAGTTCAGGAAGAAACGGTCCTTGCAGCGAGCGTCTACCGTAACCTTCTTATCTACTGCCGGAAGTGTTGCCGGCATATCCAGATGGTCGTCCACAAACCAGGACACGTTCGTATTGCAGTAATATTTGAGATAGTAATTGAGTCCGACAGCCATACTGTTTGCATTATTCCCGGCAATCTCAATTCTATCCCCAACGGAAGAAAGTTGAAAATAATCGTTCTTTCCTTCCGGCAGTTTCTTGCCGGTGATTTGGGACGAGTAATTGGGAAGAAGTCTGTTTACTAATGCATTAAACACCGCTACATCATCTGCATAAGAACCCAATGTACAGATACAGGCCAAAATAAAAAGAGATAGTTTCTTCATATATTTCATATTTAAAAGTCATTATATAATTATATAGTAGTATTATCACTGGCGATTGTCAACACGGACAAGGCGAATGGAACAAGCGTCATTGGCATGAGGCCATTCACGTACTCCTGCCTGGTCTACAGCTTTCGCGTCTTTTCTCCGATAAATTATATCCTCGTCCGGCATTTCCATAGAAGAAGAAGGCTTGCCTTGAATATCTCCAGACAGAAGTACCGTTGTATATCTGTCCGGCAGCTACTATGCTCAAACCTGTTAAGTTTGAAATCGAATTAATATCAAACTCACCTGCTCCGCCATTATCCCATGTATATCCCGATACAAGCAATGTACCTAACTGATCCTTTCCGATATACTTGAACAGGCGCTGCCAATCGGTTGCATTTCCCATTAAACCGGCAGCATTCGTTCCACCTCCAGTAGAAATACGCCACATACCGTCGACAATGCTGCCTGCCAGCAGGTCTTCCTGCGCAACGACTTTACTCGTGTACAAATATCCATATAAGGCAGCGTCAATGGACGCACTTCCATTGGGATACGTACAACAAGCAACAGACTTATCCAAAGAAGCCAGAGGAACCAACGGAATCTCCGTTCCGTCACTATATTTAGTTGTCCGTAGATTGGAACCCAACCAGACTTCACTACCGATTTTGACTACCGGATAAGAATTACCTTCCATATCGCTGACCAGATACGGTTCGGGAACAGTTTCTTTTACAGCCTCTTCCGGTTCCTTCTTCGTAATGCCATAAGAAGAAAGATAAACCGTGTGTACAGCTTCCGAGGTTCCGGCCACATAGTCAAGCGTATTTTCCGCATAGTCGAACGAAGCTGTTCCTCCATTCTCGATAGCTTCTGAGACATTGCCTTCATCATCCACCAGATAAGCAACAAATCCTCTGGTATAGTCGGCCGCCCCACCTTCGCCGGTATAGACAACGACTGCCCTTGAAGCAATATTGTCATTCTTCAGATATTCCAGACAGATTTCCGCAACCTTCAGGTTACCGTCCATTACTTTGTAAATCTTCGTAGCATCGAAGTCGCTGACAGAAGGAATATTGAACTTATAAGTTCCTTCTATCGGATAGATCGGTTCCGGTGCCTTTGCTTCCTGTACCACTTCTATCTTGCAGGTAATCGAGAATACCTTGACGGTGAGAATCGTAGAACGGGCAATCGTCCGGGGATTATCCACCAAAGTGACCGCTATCTTGTTTCCGGAAAGCGCTGCGCTACACCAGCTTTTCGCATCGGCGGGCACAGCAATAGAAATCGTGGAGTTCTCCATATTGGTTACAATCTCCACCTCCCCCGCTGCATCCTTGGCGGGAAGCGTAATACTCTCTTCCGGTGTAGTCAGTACAACCGGAGTGACGCCGGGATCACCGGCAACAGCTACCGAATAATAATCGTCGCACGCATTCATTGCCAAAGCAAGAACAAGCAACATTGCGCCATATATAAATCTTATTCTTTTCATTGTTCCAAACTTATTTATTCAACAGAAGGAATATTCTCTAACGCATCCAGATCAATGTCAGGAGCAGTCCCACCGGAAGAACGGGTAAACATCGTCCCATAGTCCGTATGATCGTCTGTGAATCCGAAACTCTTCAACACAAATCCGCCATTCGCCTGGTCTACCGAACCGGAATAGTCATATCTCAATCCGCTTCTTCCCGTATCGTCACAAGAGAACTTAGCACCGGTAATCTCTTTCCACTCGCCGGAAGCAAGCCTCATCCATTGATTCTTATACAATACGGAACGGGGATAGATAGAGTTGATCGGGTCAAAGTTTTCGAGGAACGAATAAGCTCCTTTATACCATGTATTCGTTTCCGGGCGCGAGAAAGAAGCAATCAGCTTCCATTCACCGTCAGCATAGAAATAGCCCGTATAGACGGTACTTCCATTTCCGTCAGGTTTCACCCGTACAAGAGCTTTGTACACCGTACCGGCTGTCCAGTTATAATGCAGCCAGCTTTGTCCGCCACTGCCCTCATTACCAAACTCACCGATAGTAACGTTCGCTCCTTTCCGTAACACCTTGACTCTCTTTTCATCCGGTATATCTTCCGGATCATCGGTAGTATAAGGACTCCACACAGAGAACAAGACTTTATGCTCGCCCGAAGTAGTCTGCTGGATACCCATATATCCTTCGGAGAAACCGTTCATCATATAATATGTACTGTTCAGAGCATTTTCCGGTGTCACCAATACTTCATTATAGAAATATTCGGCATTACCCGTGGGCTGTGTATAGAACCAGTGTACGGAAGAACCTCTGCGGTAGAAGTAGCAGTTCTTGTCTCCCTCGTTCATCTTCTCTTCCGTCACAAAATGATTGGTACCCAAAGCAGCCTGTCCGCCAATCCGGTAACCGGTGATGTCACCGAAAGACTTGCCACTCTTCGATACTCCTTGCATATCCACCCGGATATATCCCGGCTTCTCTACCGGAATCGTAGCAATGCCGTATATCTTGGAAGTCGGGCCGCTGATTGTAATATTATACACCTTATCCTGCACTTTGAAACGTACAACACTGTTTCCGGTTTCGTTGCTTCCTACAGCCGCCAGATTCAAGTCGCCCGCTTCGCCCACATAGAAGTAAGTGCTGCTGACAATCGTTTCATCCGCCCAGGTAGCTTTAAACTTTCCGGTATAATTGTCGATATAAGTAGAACCTTTCGGATAAGTCACATACGAGTTTCCGGCAAAAGGAACAGAAACCGGCACATCCGCTTCGGTAAATGAAACCGTCGGATGTTCCTGTATTTCGCCATTGACGGACTTTTGAATTACATTAATCGTATCCAGACGAGCCAGCGACGCCTTATTCAGAATATAGATACGTCCCTCCCTGCTTAGTTCGGAAGAGTTTGCCGCCACACTCCAAGAGGCTCCGCCACCAGCCGCCGCCTTCATCCATTCTACGCTGGAGACATATCTCAATTCCACAGCCGGGTCACTCGGTGTAACAGTAAACGAAATATCACCACCCTCACCTTCCACAATCACTTTATCGGAAGGTGAAATTGTCACGGTCACTTGTTTCGCATTGTTTTCATCTGTTTTGTCATCGTCACAAGCTGAAGAAAAAACAGCCAGGAACAAGCATAAAATATAACTGATATTCATTTTCATAAGCATTTTTCTATTACCAATATTTATTTTGAACCAGTTTCTCGTTATTATCCAGATAGTTCTGATAGATAGGCCACAAGTACATCTTCTTCAAGAAAACCCGTTTCTGTATCTCTGTCCGTTTGAAGTACTCTGTATTGGTCTTGCCATCGGTGTTCATGCCCGAAATCGGAGTTTCGAAAACTTTCTCCGCCTCTTTCCAGCGACGAATATCCATATAACGCATTCCGCCTTCAAAGGCAAACTCCACTCTGCGTTCGTGATGAATCGCATCGCGCATCGCATCCTGTGACAGTCCGGATTGCAAGGCAGGCAGTCCGGCACGCTCACGAATCAACTTCATGTATTTCTCGATATCCGCATTCCCCGGATCATACTCGTTCAATGCTTCCGCATAGCTCAGATACATCTCTGCCAGACGCACGATAATACCCGGCTTATACGGATAGGCAACTCCATGCCTGGTAGACGGATTAAGCGCTTTATTAATCTGATAACCCGCTATCGGACTATCATGAGAAGGTTTTCCGTCTTTTCCTTCGTTCAGGAAGTTATGTGTTCTCTTAGTGTCGTCGAACGAACAATATTCACCGTGAAAACGAATGTTCGCATAAAAGCGCGGTTCACGGTTGACGTACATATTATAGGTTCCTGCCGTGGTCACTAATCCAGCTTTTTTCTCCGAACTGCCATACAGGTATTTCGTATCATAATAAGTGTCCGCACCGGAGTAGCCACTTTCCACATAACCGGAACCCGGCGCGTCAATGCTCAACCCGTTCTTCATAAAGAAAGCATCCACTACATTCTGCGTAGCACTGATACATCCTGCCCAACCGGAACCGCGAGGTAGTAAATGGTACTCATAAAGCCCGTTTGTCTTTCCGGGATAAGCCAATATAATTTCTTTATTATTTGTGGGAGTGGTCAGAAACAGATTGATGCAGGACATCAGCGCATCAATGGAACCGTCGTCCAAATACTCTTTATATAGGTCATACTCAGGCATATCTATCACCAGTTTGGCAGCTTTTGCCGCTCTCTCCCATTTACTGTTATCCTTGCTTTGGCTGAAAAGCGGAGTGCCGTCTTTATTGACCACATCCCTGAAATCCTCATTGCCGTTAAACAATGGGCTGGCAGCAAACATCAACATACGGGCACGCAATGCCAGACACGCTCCGGAAGTGGGACGACCGACATTCACATCGTCATAAGAAGAAGGTAATACTTTGGAAAGTTCCATAAACTCATTGTCCAGATAATCGACAATCTCATCGTAAGGGGTACGTGCTTTCTGCAATACATCACCGGATTCAGTGACGTCTACCAACGAAGTGACCAGAGGAAACGGGCCGTAAACCTCCAACATCCTCGAATAATAATATGCCATCAGGAAACGTACTTCGTTCTTATAGCGTTCCACCAATTCGGCTGTCTGCCGCTGGTTCGGGATTTCTTTTACATTTTCCATAAAGATAAGCCCTGCACGTACTTTACGATAAGTCTCCAGCCAAAGGTTCTTCCCGGGAACAATCGTAGTGGGAGTCCAACTTCCCTTCTGTACATTCATCAGGTTACTCCACCCGAACTGGCTCAATGAAGAAGCCATTTGAGTTTCGTCGCTCATCATATAGTATCCGTATCCTTCATAAGTCATATATTCCCACAAAGGGTCGGGAACAAGATTGTAAACACCTGCCAACCATTGCTTTGTATAATCTGCATTGTCAAACACAGCGTCCAGTGTCAACATATCATCCGGTTCTTTATCCAGATAATCACACGACGAGAAAACCGGAGCAAGGGCAACCGCCAGCATCAAGGTTCGGATATACTGTTTCATATGTATCTTTTTCATTGTACGTAAGATTAAAATGTTACTTGAAAACCAAACGAATAAACCTTCATCAGAGGATATTTCATTCCGTCGCTGGAACCGATTTCCGGGTCCCACATATCGAATGCGGCCCATGTCAGCAGATTACTGCCCCGGAAGAAAATACGCGCATCACGCATCATTGCCGCCTTCTGCCATTTCTTGGGGAAGGTATAGCCCACCTCGACATTCTTCAAGCGCAGATAGGAAGCGTCTTTCAGCCACCAGGTAGAATATTGCATATTGTTGGAACTCTTGTTGGTGGACAAACGCGGCCAAAATACCTGTCTGTACGGGTCATTCGGATCCCAACGGTCATCACAATTGGCATAAATATTGCCCAATCCGCCGCCACCGCTACCGGGAATCAGCATATCTCCCTGAATCATATTGGAAACATTGGTGGAACCCTGGAAAAACGCACTGAAATCAAAGCTTTTCCAACGAGCGCTGAACCCGAACCCATACACAATTTCCGGAACAGAAGGACGACCGATAGGCTGATAATCATAAGTATCCACCTTGCCGTCGTGATTGGTATCTTCATAACGGATATCTCCCGGCTTCACCTGCTCGAACGTATGATTGGGGATTCCGTCAACCAATGTCCCGTCCGCCTTAAAGTCTTCCTCCTGGAACAGGCCGACCGCTTTCAATCCATAATACGTGTTCAGCGGATTTCCGGTACGCGCACGGGTGGTCTGTTTCATCGCCTCGGATTCGTCATACTCCAGTATCTTGTTACGGCTGAAAGTGAAGTTGCCCCGTAAGGACAGGAAGAAGTCTTTTCCAAAACTCTTGTTCATCTCTAGGCTAGCGTCGAATCCCTGGTTCTTCACGATACCGAAGTTGGCCCAGGGGTTCTTGTTGAATCCGGCAGTTTCGGGTATGGTCTTCCGTTGCATAAAGATATCCTCCCGTTTCTCGTGGAAATAGTCGGCTTGTATATTGATGCAATCCCAAAGCCCGATTTCAATGCCGATATCCGTTTTCTTCACGGTTTCCCAGGACAAATCTTCAATACCGAAGTCACCTTCGAATCTTCCGTTAATGGTCTGATTACCGCTGGTTCCATAAACATATCCGGTTCCGGAGGTGATAGTGGACAAGAAGGCAAAACGGCGCCCCGACAATTGATCGTTTCCCACTAACCCGTAAGAACCACGGATTTTCAATTTTGACAATACGGAAGTGGTGCTTTCCATAAACTTCTCGTTCGTAACAAGCCAACCACCGGCTACGGAAGGGAAGAATCCCCATTTATGTCCCTTGCTGAAGTTCTCCGAACCATTATAACCGAAGTTTCCCTCAATAAAATACCTGCCTTTATAACTGTAAGACAGACGGGCGGCAATTCCCTGTGTGCGGTGGGGAAGTGAATTGATAGCCGAAGTAGCGTCCGCATCCACGTAATCGCGCATATTGTACAGCAGCAAACCATCTATCTGATGTGCATCCGCCAGCAAACGGCTGTAAGACAACTGGCCTTCCATATACATAGTACGGTTACCACCCGCTTCTTTCGAATATTTCAAATAATCGTCCCCTTCATTGGTGACGCTCGTCAGCAGGTTGCCGTCCGCATCACGCCCGGTAGCCATATAAGTGGTCTGTTTCTTGGTTCTCAAGAATGAGTTCCAGGCATACGTGTCGAATGAGAAGGTAGCTTTCGCCTTCAAGCCTTTCAAGGGATGCCATAACTTACCAATATCCTGTGTAACGGCGAAAACGGACTGTAAACTGCTGATATAGCTGGAGATAAACCCCGAATGTGTAGCGGCAGCCCACGGGTTGGTCTGCGATGTATTTGCCGGAATTTGTCCGTTCGAGTAAATCACTGGGTGTACAATCGGGGTGTTTTTAAAAGCCAGTTTGATAATATCAGTAAAAGGAGTACGGGGGTTTTCATCACTGGATGTGGTGTATCCCGGCGTGCGCTGATTCAGGATATATCCTCCCAGACTTACATTAATTTCAGTAGAAGGAGTCAGGTTCATATCCAGATTGGTACGGATATTGTAACGGGACAATTTATTGGAAGCGTCATATTCTACGTCCGGGTCCGTAACCGTCATCCCTTTTTCACCATAGTAGGCAAGAATCAAGCTATAACGCAACCGCTCACTACCTCCATTGATATCCAGCGAAACACGTCCGCTCGGCACATAATCCTTTGTCACTGCCTTTAGCCAGTTTACGTTCGGATACAAGTCGGGGTCCGTACCGTTGCGGGTGGCATTGATAGCAGCTTGCGTATACATATCTTTCCCCGAAGAGAACTGGCTGGCGACATTCATCACTTCCATATATTTGGCACCATCGACAAATTCAGGCAACATAGTCGGAGCAGAGAAACCATAATCAGCCTTTATCTGGATACGGGGTTTACCAATCTGGCCACGCTTGGTCTGTATCAGGATAACTCCGTTGGCTCCCTTCACACCATAGACTGCCGTAGCGGTGGCGTCCTTCAAGACAGAGAAAGACTCGATCTCCTCCGGAGAAAGATTACTCAGACTACGTTCGATTCCGTCGACCAGCACCAGCGGAGTCGTTCCCGAACCGAAAGATGAAATACCGCGAATCCAGAAGTCGGAAGCGTCATTGCCCGGCTCCCCGCTTCTTTGTACGGCAATAATACCCGCTACCTGTCCTGCCAATGCATTGGTAACGGAACGGCTCTGATTAATCTGCAAGGCGGCAGGCTTCATAGTGGTAATAGCTCCAATGACGCTCTCTCTTTTTTGAGAGCCATATCCTACCACAACTACTTCTTCCAGACCTTTCACATCGGATTCGAGCTTTACCGACAGATTCGTCTGCTTTCCTACCACTACCCTCAACGGAATAAATCCGATATAGGTAAACTTCAGGACAGAAGAAGGACCGGATATATTATACATCGAGAAGTTTCCGTTCATATCGGTTACAACCACATTGTTGGTTCCTTCTTCCTGTATGTTTACCCCGATCAGGGGCTCTCCCTTTTCGTCGCTCACGTGTCCCGTCACCTTCAGAGAAGTTTTCTGGACGACTGCCTGACTTTTCTTACTCACCGTGACCTGCCTGTTGGTAATCTTATAAGTCAAACCTGTCGACTGTAAAACTTTATCCAATATTTTATCCAGCGTTTGCTTATTTACATGAATACTGACTTTTCCATTCAAGTCGGTAAGCAACTCGTCCGAAAAGATAAATACGTACTCCGTATTTTTCTCTATTATGTTAAATACTTCACGTATCGTCACATTATTCAGACTCAGCGAAAGCTGCGGTAACTGCATCGTAGTGGTCTCTGCCAACGAAGGAACGGTGAAAGACACACATAAAAAGAGCAAAACAATTCGAGGAATGTTCAACATCCTTTTATATAAATAAGTATTCGTTAATTTCAAATGAGCATTTTTTCCATACATTTGATTGTTGTTTAGAATTGCTTTTAATGTTTTATTAGTGAACTAAATTACACCGGATAATACGGCCATATTATCCGGTTTTTTATTCCGTTTATTTTACCATAGGCTATCTTGTTTTAAGGGTTCATACTAATGATTATTTCATTTTGATTGGTTTCATACCGCACACCAAATATTTCTTCTATAATCCGTAATGTCTTGTCTACATCGTCAAACAGAATCAGCTTTCCTGTACATGACTTCACAGCCGTCTTCTCATCACAATGTATATCTACTCCATAATAACGTGACAACCGGAGTGCAATGCTTTCCAGACTCTCGCTCGTAAATTGCCAGATTCCGTCCTTCCAGGTAATGTACTGAAGTGCGTTTACATGGGTAATCATAGGTCCCCGGTTCGTTGTATGATACATCTGATCGGGATGCAGGAAGATTTCTTTCGCCTCCTTCTCTTTTGTTTCTTCTTTGGAACAGACCGAAACACTGCCTTCTACCAACACAACCGACTTCTCCTTGTCCGCCTTATAGGAAGTTACATTAAACTTTGTACCGTACACCCGGACATCAAATCCCGAAGTATGTACATAGAAAGGACGTTCCTTATCTTTAGCCACCTCAATATAGATTTCTCCGTCGACATAAATGCTACGCTCTTTTCCTTCCATATTGACGGGAAATCTCACCTCTGTACCGGAGTTGATCCACACTTTTGTGCCATCCCGCAATGTCAGAAACGAACGCTTGCCATAAGGTACCAGCAAAGTGCTATATGTCACATCCGCATCTATCCGTGATTTATAAGTCGAGTTGGACGAACGTCCGTTTACCTCTATCTCATCTTCCTTCGTCCAACTAATATCCGCATCCTCCGCCATAGCTATCGTTTTCTTCTCGCCGATTATTAGTTGCACATCCTGAATCGTATCCAGTCGCACAGACTGTACGTCGGTCAGCATCACATTGACTTTCTCTCCCGTAAAGTCCCTCAGCGGAGAAACCAAAAGAAACAGCAGTATCAGGCTCGCCGCCACACTGGTGCTCCAATAAATAAAGCGGCGGACTCTATGCCTGCGATAACGGGCATATATATTTTGAAGCATTTTATCTTCTTCCCGACGGGAAAGTGAAACGTGATTGATCGTTACTGAATGCAAGGTCCGGACAGCGTCGGAAAGATTGGCTTCCTGGTGCGGATATTGTTGTAGTACTTGTTTCCAGAACTCATCCAGTGTTTCTGTCGGCGCCAGTTGCCATTGGAGAAACAAATCGTCTTCCAAGAAATCCTTGACAGAATAATTCTCGTATTTAATATCAATAGTCATAGCTTATTTATTCTTTAAATACAGGTTAACAATAAACAGTTTTAAGGCTTGTTTATAATAAAGACGACGGCCAGCTTTTTTTGCCATTAAAAAAAAGAACTTTTTTTGGTTCTTCTTCAAATTTGATGGTAATTTAGTAAGTCGGTGGCATCTCCATTCCCCTCCTTGCGGGAAGGAGAAGAGTACTGGACACTATTTCAAATTATTAGATTGATAGTGTAAGGGAGGATAATAAGAAGTTCAAGGTCTTCTTTACGTAAATGTTCAAGTGCCCGGGATACTAAGTTTCTCGCTGATTTGGAGTTGCTCATATTCAACAAATCCGCAATTTCATCATACTCCATATCATATATATATCGCAGGCAGACTGCCTCCCGTTGCCGGGGAGTCAGCAGGTTCAACAACGATTTAATTTTCCGGCTTAATTCAAGGCGTTCTTCTTCCTCAATCAGAGAATCCAGTACAGTGACGTCATTTATGGTGAAGTCAATCTGTTCGTAGGCAGCTGCCTCACCGGACTGGGACTGGCGCATCTCTGATTTGAGTATATCAATCAGTCTGTTTTTCAATGATTTAAAAAGGAAATACTTTAAGTTCTGCACATCCTTCAATGCGGCAGGGTTGGATAATAGTTTATAAAATACATCTTGAATCGCATCCTTCAACCGCTCATCATTGCCGGTCAGAGCTTTGCCATAAGAGAAAAGCTCCTGAATATGCTCTCTGTACAGCAGAGAGTAGGCTTCATGATCACCATGAAGAAAACGATTTATGATATTTAATTCTCTATTATCCACAATTTTTCCTCATTTCATATACTTTTATCAAGCAACGGGCAGGATTGCCATACAATCGAATGAGCAAAAATAATTTTTTTATATGAGTTTGAATACAGATATGAGTATATTTTTGCAAACTTCTTCTATTTTATCGGCTTCGTTCGAACATTTTCTTCTCCGGTCCCACTCCGGTAACCGTATGTCACATCTCATCCGAATAAAATATTACTCGACTTAAAACAAGATTGAGTAATGTCTTATTTTTTATGTCAGAATAATCGTTATCTTTGTACGAATCATCTGATATGCATCAATTACATTCACTATTAATCTCTCTCTTATGAACACATTGAAAACTGTCTACATAGCTACTATTATCACCGGATTATTCACCGGACTGTTCTTATCTTCTTCCGCATCCGCGCAAGATATCTCAGGAACTTGGCACGGAAAACTGACTGTTCCCACCGGGTCGCTGACTATCGTATTCCATATCAACCAAGCGGCTCAAGGAACTTATGTAACAACGCTCGACAGTCCCGACCAGGGAGCCAACGGCATAAAGACACAAGCTACCTCTTTCAGTGATTCCATATTAACTATTCAGATACCTGTTATTCATGCTTCCTACAAAGGAAAATTGAAAAGTGACAAAACGATAACCGGAACATTCACACAAGGAATGCCTATCCCATTGAACCTGGAAAAGGGAGAAGCAAGCCATCCCAAACGTCCGCAGGAACCTCAACCACCTTTCCCTTATAAAAGTGAAGAAGTTACAGTAAGAAACGAACAGGACGGAATTAACCTTGCGGGGACATTAACTCTTCCCGAAAAGGGAAATAAATTTCCGGCAGTAGTGTTGGTGACAGGAAGCGGTGCGCAGAACCGGGATGAGGAGATCATGGGACACAAGCCTTTCCTAGTCATCGCCGACTATCTGACGAGGAACGGAATCGCCGTATTACGCTGTGATGATCGTGGCACAGCCGCCTCACAAGGCAACCATGCAACAGCCACCAACGAGGATTTCGCAACAGACACGGAAGCTGCCATCAATTACCTGCGCGGCAGAAAAGAAATAAACACAAAGAAGATTGGCATTATCGGACATAGCGCAGGCGGAATCATAGCATTCATCGTAGCTGCCAAAGACCCTGCGATTGCGTTTATTGTTTCATTGGCAGGAGCCGGCGTAAGAGGTGACAGCCTGATGCTGAAACAAGTAGAGATGATTTCTAAATCCCAGGGAATGCCGGATGCGTTCTGGCAAGGAACGAAACCGTCGATACGAAACAGGTATGCCATACTGCAACAAGCAGACAAAACCACAGATGAACTTCAAAAAGAGTTATATGCAACTGTTACCAAAACCATGTCGTCCGAACAACTGAAAGACTTGAATACCGTACAGCAGATTTCCTCCCAGATAAGTTCCATGACCTCCCCCTGGTATCTTCATTTTATGAGATATGACCCGGCTAAAGCCATGAAAAAAATAAAATGTCCGGTACTTGCCTTAAACGGAGAAAAGGACATTCAAGTGGAGGCGGCTATGAACCTTACGGCTATCCAACAAAGAATCAGCGAGAACGGGAATAAGAATGTAACGGTAAAAGCCTACCCGAACTTAAATCATCTGTTTCAAACCTGTGAAAAAGGAACATTGGCGGAGTATGGGCAGCTAGAAGAAACCATTAGCCCGGAAGTTCTAAAAGATATAACAGACTGGATTCTTAAACATTCAGGAAAGAGCAATTGAAAAGGCAATCTCTATTAATAAAAAAAACCGCAATAATATTATTATAAACACAATTATTAAAATCCATAGTCTTACATACGCAGCATTGTATAAATTGACTTAAATCAAAATATTTCACACCGAACTCACTCTGCCCGATTTTGTTTTACCTTTGCACCCGCAAAAAAGAAAAAGGTAAAAAGTTACAGGTATCAGGTTAAGTTTGGTATGAAAAAGAGTCTTATCGCATTGGCGTTCGGCACCCTGGGATTAGGTATTGCCGAATTTGTAATGATGGGTATTTTGCCCGATGTGGCAAAAGATTTAGGGATCAGTATCCCTATGGCGGGACATTTCATTTCCGCTTATGCATTAGGTGTCTGTGTGGGTGCCCCCGTGTTGACATTAGCCCGCAAATATCCGTTGAAACATATTCTGCTGGTATTAGTTACCCTGATTATGATAGGTAATATCTGTGCTGCAACAGCTCCCAATTATTGGATATTGCTTGCTGCGCGCTTCATCTCCGGACTACCGCACGGAGCATATTTCGGCGTCGGCTCCATTGTTGCCGAAAGATTGGCTGATAAAGGGAAAGGTTCGGAAGCCGTTTCGATTATGATTGCCGGAATGACCATTGCCAACCTATTCGGTGTCCCATTGGGAACTTCTCTCAGCACTATGCTTTCCTGGCGTGCCACTTTCCTGTTGGTCGGCATCTGGGGAATCGTTATCCTGTATTACATCTGGCGCTGGGTACCTCACGTAGAAGGCTTGAAGGATACCGGCTTTAAAGGACAATTCCATTTCTTGAAGACTCCGGCTCCCTGGCTCATTCTCGGTGCTACGGCGTTAGGCAACGGTGGCGTATTCTGTTGGTACAGCTATATCAACCCTATGCTGACGAATATTTCCGGTTTCTCCACCGAAAGTATTACTCCGCTGATGATTCTTGCCGGATTCGGTATGGTCATGGGAAATCTTATCAGCGGGCGCCTCTCCGACCGCTATACACCCGGAAAAGTGGGAACTGCCGCACAAGCATTAATATGCCTTATGCTACTTCTCATTTTCTTCCTTTCTCCCTACAAATGGACGGCTGCTATACTGATGTGCCTCTGCACGGCAGGGTTGTTTGCCGTATCCAGCCCCGAACAAATACTGATTATCCGTGTGGCAAAAGGCGGCGAGATGTTGGGGGCTGCCTGCGTACAGGTCGCATTCAATCTGGGAAATGCCATTGGCGCTTATGCAGGGGGATTGACTGTTAGTGAAGGCTATCGTTACCCCGCCCTCACAGGTGTTCCTTTCGCACTGACCGGATTCATCCTGTTTCTGATTTTTTATAAGAAATATCAGGCCAGATACTAAAGGAGGTAACTAATTCAAAGTTAGCACATATTTACTCCTCATAGTTAATAAAGTCATGCATAACGAGTACTAATTAATAGTATCCGAACAACTAAATCTTAGAGAGATTAAGATTAATTTATTTCGCTCGCGTCTTGTATCAACTCATACCATACATATTAGAATTTATCACAATTGCATTTTCTTCCCCTTTTACTTGAAAATCAATAATTTATTTTTATCTTTGTGAGAAGTGTGAGTCTTTCGTTTCTAATCACCTTCAAAAACGACGAATATGAAACAACAGTATCTGTTCGACTGCTTCTCGCAGCAAGCGTTGCAAACCCTGCATCGCTACCGTGCTGTTATGTTTAGTCCTACCCTCCGTACTATGTAAATTGCAATTTGAGATTCTTTTTTCACATTTTCTCCATTTACATAATTCAGATTCTTATGGACAAACAATATCAACCGACCCTTACCGAAGTACAGGATTGGGTACTTAAACTGTATAATACTTGTGAACAAACGATTACGAAAGCCGAACGCCTGGAACAGCATAAATATGCCGTCATGGTGCAGCGCCCGCAAGACAAGAAATTCCTCGTGAAGATGCTCGACGAATCCTCGCAAATCCGCGACCGGAAGATACTCGCCAAACGTATCAAGACTCTCCTTGACCAGTACGGTGTCCCCGAATTTCTGAACAAACGGGATGCTTTCTTATTCAAAATGTATCAGGCATTCGGACATCATTTCGACTTTATCGCTATCCCGATTATCAAAAAACGCCTGCGCATGGATACCTCGCAAGTTATTATCAATGAGGAACGCCCGCAACTCACGAAGCATCTGGCTACCCGCTTCAAAGAGAAAATCGGGCAGAACGTGAATCTTTTAGGCGAGGTGGTGCTTGGCAACGGAGAAGCCGATCACCGCTATCATCACTATCTGGAAGCTCTTGAATCACCCGACATTAATTACATCTCAGTGAAAATATCGGGAATCTACGCGCAGACACACGCTCTGAACTACGAAGAAAGTTTCCCGGAACTCGTTTCACGAATGTCCGCGCTTTATCAGAAAGCCATTGATTTTCCTTATACGGACGAAGACGGAATAAAACGCTCCAAGTTCATCAACCTGGATATGGAGGAATATAAAGACGCCCACTTCACATTGCGCCTCTTCAAAGCAGTACTCAACCTGCCGCAATTCAAGAACTATTCGGCAGGAATCGTCGTACAGGCTTATCTGCCGGATGCATACGACTTCCAAACCGAGTTGCTGGAATTTGCCAAAGCCCGCGTAGACGGAGACGGAGCTCCTATCAAAATGCGTCTGGTGAAAGGCTGTAATCTGGAAATGGAAACGGTTATCTCCTCCCTGAAAGGCTGGCCGAACCCGATTCGTCCTTCCAAAACAGAAGTTGACGCCAATTATCTGTGCCTGTTGGAACGTGGACTGATGCCCGAAAATGCCCGGGTTTTACATCTCGGGGTTGCTTCTCATAATCTGTTCTCGATCGCTTATGCTTATCTGCTGGCTCAGAAGTACGGGACAACCGGATATATGACCTTCGAAATGCTCGAAGGAATGGCGAATCATCTTTGGAGAGCGCAGTCAATGCTCGGCAACCGGGTGATTCTATATACTCCGGTAGTGAAAAACGAACATTTCCTGAACGCCGTCTCTTATCTTGTCCGTCGCATGGACGAAAATACGGCACCCGACAATTTCCTGACTCACTCCTTCAATCTGAAACCGGATACAAAAGAGTGGGACTTCCTCGCAAAGCAGTTTGAAGAAGCATATGCTATGAAAGATCACCTCACGCATGTGTCTCCACGCGTTCAGAACCGTAATCTTCCGTACACTCCCGTCGCCCCATCGGACACAATGCAGAATGAACCGGATACGGACTTCGACTTGTCACAAAATCAGGAATGGGTGCGCCGTATCTTTGCCAAATGGAAGAAAAGCGGAACGGAAGAACCGGAAATCATTCCTTTACAGATAGGTGCGGAAACAGTAGTATGCAAAAACCGCTACAAATACCTCGACCGTTGCCAGAATGACGAGGTCTGTATCTGTGAAATGTCACAGGCGGACAGTGCTCAAGTGGAAAAGATTATCGAAATTGCCGAGACAGATCCTGCCGGGTGGAGAAAAACCACACTGGAAGAACGCCACCGGATTATGTACGAAGCAGCCAACCGGCTCGCTGATATGAGGGGTGACCTGATAGGTTGTATGTGTGCCGTAACCGGTAAAACTGTCATTGAAGGTGATGTAGAAGTATCGGAAGCGGTAGATTATGCCCGTTTCTACACGACAGCGATGAAGAAATTCGCCGCATTAGATGATATAGAGATAAAACCGAAAGGTACCATATTGGTCATTTCACCGTGGAACTTCCCGTGTGCCATTCCCGTAGGCGGTATAGTAGCCGGACTGGCGGGAGGAAACACCGTTATCCTGAAACCTGCCACCGTAGCGGCTCCGGTTGCCTGGATGTTCGCCAAAGCTTTTTGGGATGCAGGTATACCGAAAGAGGCCTTACAAGTCATCATCACCAACCGGGAAGCGCTGAAAGTGCTGACTACCGCCCCTGCAATCAAGCATATCATTCTGACAGGAGGAACAGACACCGCCCAGAATATCGCAAGAGCCAATCCGGTAACTCCGCTATCAGCCGAAACGGGAGGCAAAAACGTCATTATCCTCACTGCATCGGGCGACCGTGACCATGCTATCATGAACATCGTCGCTTCCGCCTTCGGTAATGCCGGCCAGAAATGTTCCGCCTGCTCTCTGTTATTGGTCGAACGTTCGGTCTATGAAGACAAGAACTTCCAAAGCAAACTGAAAGATGCGACAACGAGCCTGAAAGTAGGCAGTGTCTGGAATCCCGGAAATATTGTCGGTCCGATGATTACCAATAAGAACGACAAGTTGCTGCAAGCCTTCAACCTCGAACCGGGAGAATCGTGGCTGGTTCCTCCCCGTTTCATCGATGAGAAAGAATATATGCTGGCTCCGACCGTGAAATGGGGAGTGAAACCGGAAAACTTCTCTTTCCGAACCGAGTTATTCGGCCCTCTGCTGAGTGTTGCCTGCATCGAGAACCTTGAAGAAGGAATTAAGTTAGTCAATAGCCTGGATTACGGGTTAACTTCGGGATTACAGAGTCTTGATGAAGAGGAACAAAAGCTGTGGAAAAACTCCGTAATAGCAGGCAACCTGTATATCAACCGGGGAATCACCGGAGCAATCGTCAACCGCCAGCCATTCGGTGGAATGAAACTGTCTGCTTTCGGAGGCGGTATCAAAGCGGGAGGTCCCAATTATTGCACCTGTTTTGTAGAAATTACAGACAAGCCGGACAGCCAGACTGATTACATAGACAGTTATTTCGACGCTTGTGAGGAAGAATTTATGGACCCGAGGGATGTTAATAAGCTATACGGAGAACAGAATGTCTTCCGTTACTTACCTTTGAAAAGCATGATTCTACGTCTTTTTCCGGAAGACACAGATAGAGAGGTCAATATGATCTCATACGCCTCGGAACTATGTAGAACACCTCTCACTATCAGCTTCGACCCCTCGGATGACCGTACTGCCGCACTTACCCAATATGGCTGGCCGCTTCGAAAGGAATCGCTGGAGGACTTCCTGAAAGTGATGCCGGACTATGAAAGAGTACGTACTTGTTCTCCGAATATCCCCAAATGTATGTATGAACGTGCCGCGGAAACCAATATGTATATTGTGGCAGCGCCTCCTATGAAACAGGGACGCATCGAACTTATTCGCTACTTCAAGGAACAAAGCATTTCTTTCGAATATCACCGGTATGGTAGTATTTCCGAAGTGCCGCCTTACGAATAATTAATACTAAAATCCCCTTATTCTGTGACTTTACTTTCCATACTAAAAGTAAGCCGGAATAAGGGGAAAAGACAGAAAGTATACCAAGTTTCCTTTATTAGCTCAAAAAATGATTATCTTTGCAGACTAAAAATGAACAACTTGGTAACAAACACTCTTTTTTATCCGGGTATTGCCTCCAAATCATTGTTCATATATATGTATCCTATTGATAATAATAGAAATAATAGATTAATATGGCATTGCAATGTGGTATTGTTGGACTACCGAACGTGGGTAAGTCGACACTTTTCAACTGTTTGTCGAATGCGAAAG